>ULWY01091224.1_pt1 | contig 59151 bp, 54 predicted proteins | sample 1960761 | NCBI WGS metagenome assembly ULWY01 (sample SAMEA4835824, study PRJEB28245) | human gut metagenome | biome: gut microbiome; material: fecal sample | place: Denmark | collected 2008 | reverse complement strand
AATCCACTCTTTGCACCGCCTATGGCTGTTATCACACTTAAAATAACCGTACCGGAATTGATCTGTATACTGTATTTACTATCATTAAAAATCGTGATCATAACTATCATGGGAATAACAAATGCAAATACCAGATTATTATTGCAGGTAAATAATGTGTATGAATAGTATATTGCAAAGCCAATTGCTACCAGATGTTTGATCATCTTCGTCTCATGATCTTTTTTCCAGAAGAAAATTTCTGCTGCAACAGGACCTGCCCCAAATATAACATCAAATACTAACAATGCAACACTCCGTTTTTGTGACATTACCTGCAACAGGCAGAAAATCAACATAACAACAATTTCTATGGCATGCGCTGTCATCGCAGCCCTATTATTGCTTTCTAATTCTGATACTTTCACGGATATACTTCCTTTCTGTTTTGATAACCTCGATAATGGTTTTCTATTTTATGTACAAACAATGTAATTTCATTTTATCATATTATTTTTAGTTTTTTAATATATATTTAGTTTTTTATTTATATTTATTTATATTTTCAGTCTTGTTCGAATATAAGTGAAGCCATCGGTCAATCATGATATTTGATATGACCAATGGCTTCTGTCAGCACATTCTATTCTTATATTTTAACCAGTACCATACAATCCCAACTGTATCTGCAAGGAACCATCCAATTGGAACTGCCCACCAGATACCTGTCACTCCGATTGCCGGAATTGCAGATAGCACATATGCCAGTATGACTCTCGTCCCCAGTGAAATGATAGTAAGTACCAATGAAACAGCGGGTCTGTTGATTGCACGATACAATCCATACAGCAGAAATAATACGCCTATTCCGCAATAAAACGCCCCTACTACCCTCAGATACGAAATTCCCACTTCCAGAATCTGTGTCTCCTGTACATGCACAAAGATCAACAGAAGCGGTCTTGCAAAGATTACCACAACAACAGACACAATAACAGCAAAAAAAACTGAAGTCATGATGGCACTACGAATTCCTTTTCTAATACGATCTTTCCTATTCGCACCATAATTTTGGGCAATAAATGTGGAAAAAGCATTTCCAAAATCCTGCAATGGCATATAAGCAAAGGCATCAATCTTCACTGCTGCCGCAAAAGCCGCCATCACCACAGTGCCAAAACTGTTCACCAGCCCCTGTACCATCAGAATACCCAGATTCATGACTGACTGCTGTAAACATGTAAGAACAGATGCCTGTGCAATCTCACTGATATTCTCTCTGCGCATATGCATATGCTTGCGTTCCAGATTCAACCATGGGCATCGCACCTTGGTATAAATGAGAATACTGACTCCCGATATCCATTGTGCGATCACGGTAGCCCACGCTGCCCCTGCCACACCCCAATGGCATACAAGGATAAATACCAGATCCAGAACAATATTGGTAACAGCCCCTACTCCAAGAAATAACAGCGGTGCTGTAGAATTTCCTACTGCACGCAGTACACATGCATAATAATTATAGAGAAAAGTTGCCACAATTCCCCAGAATACCGCCCACAAATAAGTACGCATCAGTGCATAGACATCCTCCGGTACTGACAGAAAATGCAGGATCAGATCAAGTTTCCAGAAAATAAATATATTAATAAATAAGGTTAAGCCTGCTGTCATTACAAATGATACGAACATATCTTCCTTAAGCCTATCCATATTTTTCTCACCATATCGAATGGCAAAGATCGCACCGCTCCCCATACACAATCCTAAAAATATGGAAGTAAGGAAAGTCATTAATGTATAAGCAGAACCTACGGCTGCCAGCGCATCTGCCCCCAGATACTGTCCTACGATGAGAGTATCCACTATATTATATAACTGCTGCAGCAGATTTCCCCAGATCATTGGAACTGCAAAACGCAGCATGGTTTTCGTAATCGATCCCTGAGTTAAATCAATTTGCATGATATTTCTCCATTTTGTACGTTATTTCATAAGATGTTGTTGTCAAAAGATGACATACGGATTATAACACAAAAATCCCTCAATGTATAATTGATATTTATACATTAAGGGATTTAGCCACATAGATTATGCATGGTTCACTCACGAAGACGTGCTGACGCACTTTACTCCTGCTACGCAGGAACTTCGCTCGTTAACTGCGCCTAAGAACCAAATGCCTGCTATGCAGGCGCTTGGTTCTTTCTGGCGCTGGTTACATCATTCCACCCATGCCTGCGCCACCGGCTGGCATTGCAGGAGTATCTTCCTTAATAGAAGCTACAACAGACTCTGTTGTTAACAGTGTGCTTGCAACGGAGCATGCATTCTGTAATGCACTTCTTGTAACCTTGGCAGGATCAAGGATACCAGCTTCTACCATGTCAACATACTCTTCTTTGTATGCATCGAAACCAAAGCCTACCTTGGACTCTCTTACCTTATTAATAATAACGCTGCCTTCCAGACCTGCGTTTGTAGCGATCTTGTTCAAAGGAGCTTCCAGAGCCTTTAATACGATCTTGGCACCTGTCTTCTCGTCACCTTCCAGTGTATCAACAAGCTTAGCAACTTCCTTGGATGCATGAATGTATGCTGATCCACCACCGGAGATAATGCCTTCTTCTACTGCTGCTCTTGTAGCATTAAGAGCATCTTCCATACGAAGCTTAGCTTCCTTCATTTCTGTTTCTGTAGCAGCACCTACACGGATAACTGCAACACCACCTGCCAGTTTAGCAAGTCTTTCCTGAAGCTTCTCTCTGTCAAAATCAGATGTTGTTTCTTCAACCTGCTTCTTGATCTGAGCGATTCTAGCCTGAATCTTATCCTTATCACCTTCACCATCAACGATGATTGTATTCTCTTTCTGTACCTTAACAGATTTAGCCCGACCACACTGTTCCAGTGTTGTCTCTTTCAGATCAAGACCTAACTCATCACTGATCACCTGACCACCTGTAAGAATAGCGATATCTTCCAGCATAGCCTTTCTTCTGTCACCATATCCAGGAGCCTTAACAGCTACAACGTTGAATGTACCACGTAACTTGTTAACGATCAATGTTGTAAGAGCTTCACCCTCGATATCCTCAGCAATGATAAGTAATTTAGCGCCGGACTGTACAACCTGCTCTAAGAGAGGAAGGATATCCTGAATGTTGGAAATCTTCTTATCTGTGATCAGAATGTAAGGCTCGTCAAGAGACGCTTCCATCTTATCCATATCTGTAGCCATGTAAGCTGAAATATATCCTCTGTCGAACTGCATACCTTCTACAAGGTCAAGTTCTGTCTGCATTGTCTTGGATTCCTCGATTGTGATAACACCATCTCCGGATACCTTTTCCATAGCATCTGCTACCATGTTACCTACTGTATCATCACCGGCAGAGATAGATGCTACTCTTGCGATATGCTGCTTGCCGTTTACCTTGGAACTCATAGCCTTGATTGCTTCTACTGCTGTATCTGTAGCCTTCTTCATACCCTTTCTTAAAATAATAGGGTTAGCACCTGCTGCCAGATTCTTCATACCTTCGTTGATCATTGCCTGTGCAAGTACTGTAGCTGTTGTTGTACCATCACCTGCTACATCATTTGTCTTGGTAGCTACTTCCTTAACAAGTTGAGCACCCATATTTTCGAAAGGATCTTCCAGTTCGATCTCTTTTGCAATGGTTACACCATCATTTGTAATAAGAGGTGCACCATAGGACTTATCAAGAACTACGTTTCTTCCTTTCGGTCCAAGTGTTACGCTTACTGTATCTGCTAACTTATTTACACCGGTTTCCAGAGCCTTACGGGCATCTGCACCATACTTGATTTCCTTTGCCATGACTTTATGTCCTCCTGTTTTTCGATATTCTGATTACTGAATGATTGCGAGAATGTCGCTCTGTTTTACGATGATATATTCTGTATCTTCGATCTTAACTTCTGTTCCTGAATATTTGGAGAAAATAACCTGATCTCCTACCTTTACTTCCATCTTAACTTCCTTGCCGTCTACAACACCGCCAGGACCAACTGCAAGAACTTCTGCCTGCTGTGGCTTTTCTTTATTCTGACCTGGTAATACGATACCTGATTTGGTTGTTTCCTCTGCAACTAACTGTTTTAATACGACTCTGTCACCTAATGGAACTAATTTCATGATAATTGCCTCCTTAATTTATATTCAATCTTTGTGTTTGCTTTTTTAGTTAGCACTCTTATCTATTGAGTGCTAACAAAGCATATAATAGTTTTTTATCCTGGGTTGTGCAAACAGATTGAGTTTCTATTATCTTTTGTTTTCTTTCGTTTTCTTTTGTTTTCTCATGTTTTCTCATGCTTTTGTATTTGAATGAGTTAATAATTATTTTAGATTTGTGCCTTTTTCCAGTCTTTCTCTGTATCCGGGCGCATTCTTGATTTCCAGCTTATGTTCAAACATAACATACTCTGCATCAGAGAATAACTTTATAAAATCTTCCTCTACATTCGTTCTGATCACATAACCTGTTGCAACACTCGGAGCAAGCTTCGCATCTTCATAATTCAGACAATCTGTTTCTATTCTATGGCAGTAATCCTTTGCCTGTTCTTCTTCTGCAAGCGGCATCAGCGCATAGAAAATATCCCCATCTACTCTGCCTATGATCGTCTGTGCATCTGAATTTTTCTTCAGGATATCAGCAACGATCGTGATCAGTCTGTCACTTTCTTCCTCTCCATAATGGGTATGGGCATACATCCAGTCATTAATATTGACACAGATTACCGCAGTCGGCACGATTTCCTTCTTTTCCAGTTCCTTCATGCGGTTCGTAAAATATGTCTTATTCAGTACACCGGTAAGCGGATCTGTCTGTTCATCGTATTTGGTTCTGTAGGCTTCTTTCTCCAGTTCCTGCTCCAGTTCATCTATATACACTGCCTGTTCACTGGAAAGATATGATTTTGCAGCATAGCCTTCCAATGTCTTAATATATGCAGCCAGAAGCTTTTCTACCACATTTTTCTGCTGTGGAGCTACTGCATCATATCTGGCATAAATATGGCAGACTGTACGTCCTTTGACACGTATCTTATTACCCGGTTTATTCACAACATCCGGTACAAATCCCTCAAAGTCTCCATAACTCATGAGGATATCTCCATGTCTGTCCGTCATCAAAGTATGTAATCCAAATATCTCATTTAATCCCCCAAGCATCTCTCCTGCTGCCTGCATATCGAACAGTACTCTAGGTGAATAATTCTTACTGTTCACTTCAAGTCTTTGTGCAAACGCTTCTTTCTTCTGATTCATAAAAGTACCCCAGCCTTTCTCTTGTAATTTTCCTTAATAGTAATAGTATTGGTTTTGCACCATGCTGTCAATGCCTTTGGAGTTTTAGAATTTTTTCACAATTCTTTATCCTTTATGCGGTTGACATACTTTATCACATTAAAGTATATTTATAGTAAAGACAGAAAGGTGGAATGTATATTTGAGAAAACTACTACGTGAAAAAATCATGGAATCGCTTTCCTCCGTGCTGCCTATCACTGCTATCGTACTATTGCTTAGTATCACCATATCTCCCATTTCTTCAGGGACTCTGGTATTATTCCTTTTTGGTGCGGTGCTTCTGGTATTCGGCATGGGGCTGTTCACTCTCGGCGCTGACCTTGCCATGACTCCTATGGGCGAAGGTATGGGTATCGAAATGAGCAAATCCCGCAAGGCATTTATTCCTATTATCATTGGATTTGCCTTCGGTGTTATCATCACCCTGGCTGAACCGGATCTGCAGGTACTTGCAGAACAGGTTCCCGCAATTCCCAATATGGTCCTGACTCTTGCAGTCGCTATAGGCGTTGGTATTTTTATGATGATCGCCATCTGCCGTATTCTATTTAAAATTCCGTTGAATATTCTGCTGATCATTTTCTATTCAATAGTATTCCTTGTGACTATTTTTACACCGGGAACTTTTATTCCCGTATCCTTTGACTCCGGCGGTGTTACCACAGGTCCTATTACCGTACCTTTTATTATGGCTCTTGGTGTTGGTCTTGCTACATTAAGCAGTGATAAGAATTCACAGGAGAACAGCTTCGGTCTGGTTGCCCTGTGCAGTATTGGTCCTGTTCTTTCCGTTCTGTTGCTTGGTATCTTCTATAAACCTGATTCCGCCGTATACGAAATGACACCACTGACTGAGATCACTACAACCCAAGCTGCTGCCCTGGAATTCGTACATGCTTTTCCAGAATATTGTAAAGAAGTAGCCATTGCCGTTCTTCCCATTGCTGCGATGTTCCTGCTATTGCAGCTTATTACCAGACGTTATAAAAAAAGACAGGTACTAAAGATCACCGGCGGTATCATTTATACATATCTGGGACTTGTTATTTTTCTGACAGGTGTTAATATCGGCTTCATGCCTACCGGTCAGTATCTTGGTGCTTCCATTGGAGAGAGCAGCCGCAGTTTCCTCTTAATTCCTATCGGTATGCTGATGGGTTACTTCATTGTAAAGGCGGAGCCTGCCGTTCATGTATTGACCAAACAGGTAGAAGAAGTTTCCAACGGCTCCATTACTTCCAGATCCATGCGATATGGTCTATCCATTGGTGTCGCCCTGTCTGTTGGAATCGCCATGCTGCGTATTCTGACAGGAATCTCTATTATGTGGTTTCTGGTTCCCGGATATTTTCTGTCTATCTTTCTATCTTTCTTTGTACCGAAGATCTATACAGGTATTGCTTTCGACTCCGGTGGAGTTGCCAGCGGACCTATGACTGCCACATTCCTGCTGCCTTTTGCCATGGGTGCATGTAATGCAGTAGGTGGTAATATACTGACAGATGCCTTCGGTATCGTAGCCATGGTTGCTATGACCCCTCTGATCACGATCCAGACACTTGGCCTGGTCAGTGAATTGAAGAAAAAGGCTCTGGCTAAGTACTATGAGAATCAGTTCGAACAAATTGAAGACGTTGTGCTTTACTTTGATGAATAGAAAGCAGGTGCAATATGACAACTAAAAATGATACAAAAACCCCTCAGGTGGAACGTCCAAAGCTTCTGGTGTCCATTGTTGAACGTGGAAGGGGTAAATCGATCATCAATCTGTACAATAAAGAAGGAGTCAACTATCACTACCAGACTATCGGACATGGTACTGCGACTTCTGAGATCATGGATATTCTGGGTCTGGATTCTAAAGACAAGGATATTGTCATCAGTGTATCTACCAGGTCCATGATAGATATGCTGGTCTATAAGATGAGTGATGAACTACGCGGTGCAGTAGATACCAGAGGTATCCTTTTTGATCTGCCCGTTACCGGTATTACAAATCTCATCGCTACTGCCCTGAATATCCAGTTGGGTGTTCCCGCAGACAAGCGAAATCCGCACAACTCTTCACAGGCATTACACAGTGCCCAGCTAGAGGAAAACGATGGAAAGGAAGTGGAGAAAACTATGTCATCCGATCAGAAATACAGTCTTGTACTTATCAGTGTCAATCAGGGTTATACCGAAAATGTTCTGGATACCGCCAGAGACCTGGGAGCCAGAGGTGGTACGGTCTTCCGCGCCCGTTGGAGTGGTGATAAATCCTATGAACAGCATGGCATTAATCAACAGGCAGAAAAAGAAATCATTGCCATTGTAATCCCCAATGATATCCGTAATTCTATCATGGACCAGATCAATGCACAGTATGGCATGAATTCCAAGGCACAGGCCGTTGTCCTTAGTATGAAAGTAGATCATTTCGCTCCTATTTAAAAGATTCTTATTCTTCTTGAAAATATCACAGTTTTATGTATAATGAAATATGTATGTCTAACGTGAAAATATATAGAGAAATAGAGGATTTATAATGATTAGTGCAAATAATGTAACCTATCGTGTAGGCAAAAAAGCCTTATTTGAAGATGTTAACATTAAATTTACAGAAGGAAACTGCTACGGTCTGATCGGTGCTAACGGTGCCGGTAAATCAACCTTTTTAAAGATTCTCTCTGGAAGTCTTGAGACAACAAAGGGCGATATCGTGATCACTCCCGGCCAGCGCCTTTCCGTTTTGGAGCAGGATCACTTTAAATATGATGAATATCCTGTTATGGATGTTGTCATTATGGGTAATGCCAGATTATATGAAATCATGAAGGAAAAGGATGCCATCTATGCAAAAGAAGATTTCACTGATGAAGATGGTATCCGTGCCAGTGAACTGGAAGGTGAATTTGCAGAAATGGACGGTTGGGAAGCAGAATCCAATGCAGCCCAGCTCTTGAATGGTCTGGGAATCGCTACAGATCTTCACTACAGCACCATGAAAGATCTTAACGGTAGTGAAAAGGTGAAGGTACTCCTTGCCAAGGCACTCTTTGGTAATCCTGATATTCTGTTACTCGACGAGCCTACCAACCACCTGGATCTGGATGCTATCGCATGGCTTGAGGAATTCCTGATCAATTTTGAAAATACAGTTATCGTTGTGTCCCATGACCGTTATTTCTTAAATAAGGTATGTACACAAATCGCAGATATCGACTATGGTAAGATTCAGCTCTATGCCGGCAACTATGATTTCTGGTATGAGTCCAGTCAGCTCCTTGTAAAACAGATGAAGGAAGCCAACAAAAAGAAAGAAGAAAAGATCAAGGAATTACAGGAATTCATTTCCCGTTTCTCAGCAAATGCTTCCAAATCCAAACAGGCTACCTCCCGAAAACGTGCTCTGGAGAAGATCGAACTGGATGAGATCAAACCATCCAGCCGTAAATATCCTTACATCGACTTCCGCCCTGATCGTGAAATCGGTAACGAAGTCCTGACTGTTGAACATCTTACCAAGACTGTAAATGGTGTAAAGGTTTTGGATGATATCTCCTTTATCCTCAACCGTGAAGATAAGGTTGCTTTCGTAGGCGGTAATGAATTAGCCAAGACTACTCTCTTCCAGATTCTGATGGGTGAGATGGAACCTGATGCAGGTACTTATAAATGGGGGGTTACCACTTCCCAGGCTTACTTCCCCAAGGATCCTACCAGTGAATTTGACAACGATTATACAATCGCAGACTGGTTAATGAGCTATTCTCCTGTAGATGATATCACTTATGTACGTGGTTTCCTTGGTCGTATGCTCTTTGCCGGTGAAGATGGTGTGAAGAAAGTCAAGGTTCTCTCCGGTGGTGAGAAAGTTCGTTGTCTGTTAAGTAAAATGATGATCAGCGGTGCTAACTGCCTCATTCTTGATGAGCCTACCAACCACCTGGATATGGAAAGTATCACTGCTTTGAATAACGGTCTGATCAAGTTCCCTGGCGTTGCACTCTTTGCATGTCATGACCATCAGTTTGTAGAAACCACAGCAAACCGTATTATGGAGATTCTTCCTAATGGTACTCTGATCGATAAGATCACTACTTATGACGAATATCTGGCAAGTGATGAAATGGCAAGAAAGAGAACTGTATACAATGCGGATGCAGAAATTGCAGACGATGAAGCACAGGAATCATAAGTTTTTAAAAGGGCATGCAAACATGCCCTTTTACTTTTATTCATTAATGTACTCACGGAGTCTTCTAAATGAAGCATTCTGAGAGTACATATTATATTACAGAAAGGCAGGTTATCTTATCATGGGACAAGTTGATTTACATGTACACTCTACCAGTTCTGATGGCACTTATACCCCAACAGAGCTTGTTAATTATGCAATAGAAAAGGGGCTGGATGCCTTCGCCCTAACAGATCATGATACTGTAGATGGCATTGATGAAGCACTCGCTGCTGCAAAGGGCAAACCGATCCGTGTCATCCCCGGTATCGAATATTCTACACGTTATCTGGAGCGTGACATTCACATTGTAGGATTGTTTATTGATTATCAATCCCCTGATTTCAGGGCATATCTGGATCAGTTTATGGAATCCAGAACCGCGCGTAACCATAAACTGTGTGCCAATCTGCAAAATGCAGGCATCGACATCAGCTATGATGCTCTGCTGGAGATGTTCCCTCACTCTGTGATCACCAGAGCACATTATGCCAAGTTCCTGCTGGCGCATGGCTATGTAAAAAGCCATACCGAAGCCTTTGACCGCTATCTTGGTGACCGTACCCCCTACTTCGTTCCCAGAGAAAATATTACTCCCAAAGAAGTCATTGAAGTAACCAGAAAGGCTGGCGGTGTCCCTATCCTTGCACATCCTACTCTCTATAAATTAGGAAAAGAGCAACTGGACATTCTGGTGTCAACCCTGACAGAACAGGGTCTTATGGGAATCGAATGTATCTACAGCACCTATACACCATCTGAGGAACGGGAAATCAAAGCTCTAGCAGAGAAATACCATCTGCTGCCAAGCGGCGGTTCAGACTTCCATGGTGCCACCAAACCGGGACTGGATCTTGGATGTGGATATGGCAGACTCTACGTTCACGATACAATTCTTACCAACCTTGAAAAAGCATCTTTATCACGTTAACTTAATATTGTAACTATTCAGAGCCATGCAAATTGAAGCAAAATATGCTTGTTTACAAGCATATTTGACTCAATTTATATGGCGAAGTAACCACATGAGCAAAAAGAAAGCTGTAAAACAGCGATTTTGTGAATGTGGTTCTGAATAGTTACTATTTCTAATCAATCATTGTAAATAGGATAGTCGCATCCCTCTCGCATCATGACTGGAATAATGTCGATTGGTGCTGGAACTGTTACATACTGTCCACCGTCATACTCTTTCTTCGTATAGGCATCTGTCCATTTGCATCCTGCAGGAAGATAGATTCTACGCTCTGTAGCACCTGCTTCCATTACAGGAGATACCAGAAGATCAGAACCAAACATATAGGAATCTTCTACATTCCAGCATTCTGCATCTTTGGGGAACTCATAGAATAACGGACGCATAACCGGTGCACCGCTATTGCTCGCTTCTTCCATACATTTTCTCACATAAGGACGAAGTCTCTCTCTGATAAAGAGATATTTCTTGAGAATCTCATAATTATCCTCACCGAAGCTCCATACCTCGTTATCCTGTCCACTGGTAAGCTGACGAACACCATTACGAAATTCCTCTTTTCTCTCATACCATGGTGAGCGCTCACCATGCATACGAAATACCGGGCAAAAAGCGCCCCATGCAAACCAGCGAACCAGTAACTCCTGAAATTCCGGCTTATCTATCTGTCCACCCAGGAATCCACCAATATCAGAGGTCCACCAGGGAATACCTGCCATTCCCATACTAAGTCCAGCCTGCAACTGCTCTCTCATGGAACGGAAAGAAGAATAAATATCCCCGGACCATGTCAGGACGCCATACTTCTGGCTGCCAGCCCATGCACAACGCACCAGGCTCATAACTTCCTTCTCACCCTCTGCCTTTAATCCTTCATAGAAGCCTTTGGCATAACCAACAGGATAGGTATTGGTACACTGCAGGGCAGGTCCAGCATAGTAACGATAATTGTCAAAATCATATGGACCATATTCCGGTTCTGCTTCGTCTAACCAGAAACAACGAATTCCATAACGGTAATAATTCTCCTTGCAGCGATCCCATACAAACTTCTGAGCCCCCGGATGTGTTGCATCAAAGTATACGATATCTCCCATCCATGTAGAATGATATGGCAAACCTCTATCTGCATTGACCAGATAACCCATGTCATTCATCTTTGCATAATTCTCACTACGCTCATCCACAGTCGGCCATACAGATACAACCGTCTCGATTCCCATGTCCTTTAATTCTTTCACCATGGCTTCCGGATCTGGCCAATCCAGCGGCTCAAACTTAAAGTCACCCTGTCTTGTCCAGTGAAAGAAGTCAATGACAATGGCATCCATGGGCAGTCCACGCTTCTTGTGCTCTCTGGCTACCGCCAAAAGCTCATCCTGTGTACGATAACGCAGCTTACACTGCCAATATCCCATACCATATTCCGGCATCATAGGCGTACGCCCTGTTGCCAGAGAATACTGTGCTTCGATTTCCGCAGGAGCATCACCTGCAGTAATAAAGTAATCCAGTTTCTTTGTACTCTTAGCATACCACTCTGTCTTATTCATACCAAATGCTACTGTACCAATGGCAGGATTGTTCCAGAAAAATCCATAGCCCCTGCTGGATACATAAAAAGGAACGCTCGCCTGAGAATTACGGTGAGCCAGTTCCAGAATCTCACCCTTTTTATTCAGGTTCTTTTCCTGATACTGTCCCATTCCAAATATCTTCTCATCATCAAAAGCTTCGAAACGGGCAGTTAATTCAAAATCATTGGTTCCCATGATCGGCTTTAACTCTCTTCCTGTGATACGAAGAGGCACACAATAACGGTTGATACGATCTCTCGTTCTCCAGTACTCCTGTGTCAGCAGTTCTCCCTTTTGATTATAGAAAGAAATCCATCCCTCAAAAGACACCTTCGCCGTGATCTTGCCATTTGTAATCTGTGCCTGTGTTGTTGTCTGATGATACTTGGCATATTCTTCTCCTTTGTACCATGGATCTGTGACGTCAATTGTTTCAAATGTGATCTGTGGCTCCACCGACTCCATTTTCTCTGTCAAAGCCCAGTCATTCTCGTCCATCTTAGGCAGTGCAGTCATGCGTACACGCAAGGAATTGGCTCCCCATGCCTCGATCCACACCTGTGATTTACCCTCAGCAATTATGATTTTGTTCTCTTCCTGATAAATATGCATATTAATAACCATACCTTTCCGTAACCTGCAAACTTTGGGCTGCAGGCACAAATTTGCCGTATACAAAAGCTACCGTTTACGGTTTTTGTATACTTCCATATTTTATTCCATTGGAGCCTGTTGCCAGATAAAATCTGCCAAACACTCTACAGTCTCCATCTATACTATTGATCTCACCGTACATCTGCCTGTCAGTATTGAGCCGTTCAAAGCTGGCACCATCATCCAGGCTCCGATAGAAACCATATTCTCCATTTATGATACCGTTACAGTAAATTGCCTTACTATCCTTATAATAATCCGCATCAGGTGCCCCAAGTCCCAACCCCATACGATAAATGGCATCACCATCTCCTGACAGCTTGCGCAAGGTCACTGTATCTTTATCCGGTGTATAGATCAGTTTCCATAAACCGCCTTGTCCTGTTGCAATATAGAAAGTACCTGTCTTGCCCGTTTCTCCACGTATTTCCGTTCTATTTGCACAATCAATCAAGCCAAAATTCACAACAGGAAACTCATCCGGTAACTGATACTGATGATATGTACTGCCACTGTCATGGCTGATATAGAAATCGGAATGATCTCCCCATCCATAGAAAAGACTGCTGTCCGTTCTGTCTGCAAATACTTTGAGTCTGCCCTTTGTCACCTGACTGCCCTGTAAGTCATAGACTTTTCCAGAAGAAAATGTCTCTCCACTATCATGACTTACTAACAGCCTGCTAATTGGAAGATCAATGCCATCTGCAACAGACCACACAATATGCTTCGTATCAGGAGACAATGCTACCCAGCCGGAGTTCACATTCGGACACTCTATGAAATGAAGCGCCTCATCCAATTCTTTTGATAAGCCAAAAGGCATTGGCAGTCTTCTGAAAGTACGTCCCTGATCGTGTGACAGAATCAATCCGCCTTTTGTCTTACCAGTCCAGTTACCTCTTGGTGTTACAATAAGGCAATCGGGGTCCACATCAGAGAAATCCGCATTGATACAGGTAATATATCGGTTGCCCTGTGCATCTGCAAAAGAGTTACTGCAAGGCTTGTCTACACTGGTAAAGGCAAATCCTCCCAGATCCCCCAGGATATCCACAACCTGTACCTCTCCTTTTGGCATGCTGTACACATTTAAGTGCACTGTTTCCTCAATTCCATCACACCAGTCCATAAATTCACATGCCTGTGTATCTTTTAAATTCTTCGTTCTGAATACACCTGTGCCCGAATTGAACCACGCTTCATTGTCATCATATGGATTAATGACCATATCGCTCAGCCAGTGAATGAGATTGTGACCACCATTGCACTCTGGCCTCATATATGGCGCTCTGAATGTCATAATACCTTCTTTCAGATCATAGAGAATCTGCTGCCATGTCTGTCCATAATCACAAGAACGAAATATGCTGTCTCCATCATCCTTCACAATCGTACTGCACACCACAAGTCCCGGAGTCTGTGCAGATACGCTGATCCCTGAAAAACCAAAGTCCAATGCCTCTCCAACTGCTGTCTGCGGCAGATTCACCCCGGTTGTATTACTGGAAGTTACCGGCGTAATCTCTAAAAAATCCCCTATCGTACCATCTGCCTGCAAAGTATATCTGGCAATCCTGCCATCAATTGTATCTCCCGAGTCACAGCTGTAGCCATTCTCAATAACATAAGAACGTCTGCCTGTAGACGCAAATGTCACATACAGATATTGGTCATCCACTGCATATCTTTGTGCTACCAGACCATTGCGTTTGCAACCCTCTATCACTCTGCTTGCAGGCTCTGCCATCTGCTCAAAGTGCTGTCCTTTGTCATAAGAAATATAAAGACTATGACCTCTCATCTGCTCAGTGCCTGTTGTCACACCCGCTGTACCTACAATCAGTGCCTCTCCTGTCTGTGTAACAAAGGTCAGATATTTTTCTGACAGTGATGTCACTTTTGACCAGGTATGTCCCAGATCATGAGTGAGTAACAATCCGTCCTGCTGACTGGCATAGTATAAAGTATTCGCATCTTTCTGATCCACCCATAATCTATCTGCTGTTCCTCTGCCATTTAGATTGCCATGGACAAATACCGGAATCTCCTCGTAGTGGAAATGCTCTCCATAATCTTCTGAAATCGCAAGAACGCCATTCTTCCCGCTTCTTTCTCCTTCACCGCAGGCTATGTATAATCGATTAGGAGCGTTGTAATCAAGTGCAATTGCAATGGGAAATGTCTCACTCAAATCTTCCATTGTTACATGAGAAATAAGACTGATCCATTTCTGATTTTTCGCATCAAACCGGTAGGTTCCGCCTATATCTGTCCTCGCATACAAAACGTCCTTCTGCCTGGGATGATACAGGAATCCGGTTACATATCCGCCTCCGGGAATCGGTAGATTTTTATACTCATAAGGAATCTGTTTCATCTGATACCCTCCTGTCCTCAATTTACACTTATTTTATAACAGAACAGGCTAAAAAAATACATTACTATTTAGCTATGTATATAGTAAAAAAGACGGATTGTTTTCAAATCCGCCTCTCCATTCATTCTTATTTTGCTGCAAGTTCCTTGGTAAGCTCCTCTATTTTCCGCTCCAGTTCTTCCCTGTCTTTTCTTGACTGTTCCAGTTCTTCTGCCTGCTGCGCAAGCATGTTCTCCTGTTGGAGTATCTTGTCACTCTGCTGCGCTATCGTATCATGCAGATATTTCTATTCCAGCTCATAATCTTCCCGATCTCTACATCTTTCACGTACATTAAAATCAGCATATAAATCACATAACGTATTGGAAGCTTCTGTAAAATATTCATCGTCTTTTGCAATCATTTTTATTTTCTCCCAAGTTTTCGCCTTAAACAGTCTCGCCCAGAAATCAAGATTCCATTCCTTATCTTCCTGCGTTGCCAGTTCTATATGTGATAAGTCTAACACATTCACTGCAAACTTGCTACTGTAAATCCTGTGCTGTACGATATCCAATTGAACGTTCAGGCCAATCATGGTAATTCACCACCTGCATTTTCAGGTTTATTTGTTGATAGTTGTTCAACACAGCCTTAATATCCAGTCGGAACTCCATATCCTGAATCGCTTCTCCAATCACAATAGGATTCATAATCTCTACAAATAGGATTTCTTCCGGTTGCATATGTAATAAAGAGCCTAACAAACCTTTTAATGCCCTGTCATTGATACCATTCTCAGGTGCTGTGTCTGCCCACGGCCCTTTACCGCCTTTTAATACAATAGAATCATCATTTACCTCCAGATAACAGTTCTTCACCAGTACATCATGGCATACATCAATATCTATGGCATCTGTGCTTGGCGCCTTGATGGGAGATGCCGGGCTGTATATTCTGCAATTTAAGTATTTTACATGATCACACTGATACAGATGATTCGTCCAGAAATGAGCATTCTGTAAATTTAAACCCGCCACCAATACGTTACTGCAATGTGGGAATTCTGGTATCGAAAAACCACCTGTCAATGGGAGTTCCATCAGGAAAACTCTCACCAATGACCTGCTCCATCTCTTCACACATCAATAAAAATGCTCCTACACCATGAAGGTCATTTGTGCTGGCAGGTCTGTGAATATAATGCTCATAATTACCTACTCCCGTTCCAATACATACATCGCATACCAGCAGATCTACACCTTTCCATGTAAGACTGTTAATTACAGCTTCGTAGCCTTTCTGCGCATATTTCAGATATTCCCTGTCCAACAACCCTTTACGTACTGCCTTGCACAATGCTGCCACATAGAGACAGCTACAGGAATTTTCCAGCCAGTTACCAGAATCTGCACCTTTATCCACGACCTGATACCATCGTCCTTCCTCTGACTGAAAAGCAACAAGAGACTTTAACAGGTTGACTGCCATTTCCTCTAACTCTTTTCTACCTGCATGTTCCAGAGGAATGAAGTCCAGCTCATCCAGAAGTGCGACGGGAACCCATCCCATTGCTCTGCCCCAAAACTCTGATGAACATCCAGTCTCAGGATCTGCCCATTCTACCTTCTTATATTTTTTATCTCCGGTCCTCTGATATAACGGATAAAGTAGGATTCCCGGCTGCATATCATCAAACTGTCCCATATCAGCACTCTTAATTTCTCCCTGGGGAGTGATCACAGAATCTACCCAATCCTTTACATACTGCGCATACTTTTCTTCCTTGCACAATTCATAAGTCTTGTACACGCCGGACAAAAATACTCCCTGATGATAATGAAATCTTCCTTCCGGTGGTAATTGGGCCGCTTCATAGGTACGCATCATTGTCTCAATGGATGCTTTTGCATATTCAATTGGTCTCATATTCTCATTCCTCCTATCACACTATAAACACGTAATCTTATCTAAGATAATGTTCTCACATAACTGTAACGAGATATTCTGTCTGCGGCTTTCCCCTGGAATTCCTATTGTGATATTACGAAATACAATATTTTTTAACTCATGCCCCGGTTCATCAAAACCAATCAGCTCAATAGCATCGCAATATCCTCTCTCTTCCTTATAGTGGTCGTAATATTTCCCACTGATGCTCAGATTCTCAAAAGAACAGTCTTCAAAATATGGCTGTATATCTGCTGCAATACCATCATTGTTATAACCTACTGAATGCAGTAATACTCTACTCACCTTACAATCTATTGCGTGTACATTTCTCACATACCCGCCCCTCTTCCAGGTTCCTTTTATCTCTATTCCAAATAGCGAACTGGACATGTCACAGTCCCATATCCGCACATCCTCCACACCGCCTGACATCTCACTTCCTATCGTGATACCATGTCCATAAGCACTGCAACAGTCAAATACCCTGATATGTTTCGTAGGTCTGCCTATTTTGTTACCGTCTAATATAAGTAGCTGCATCTGTAACGTTGCTAATTGCACATGATACTTTCCTTCTGATTCCTCACAGCTATATTCGCCACTCCACAGATTCATACTGATATAATGTATCCCCTGTGGTATCTCCATCCAGGTATCTGTCCTGTCCTTCATTACACAGTAGAATCATCTCTACATTATCTTTTATCAATATTTCCCTTCGCAATGCAGGACACGTCCCATCCAGTCTGTACTTGCAGTGCGGCAGTACGTCCTGCAATAATGCCTGCGTATTCTGATAAATCTTTATTCCGTGTATTTTTTCAGAGATATCAGCATCAATGACATTCAATACCTTATCAAATGTATAACCCTGTATACACAATCTGCCATCCTTAGTCTCCGGTATCAATGCTATCGGCACATAATGGAATGATATCTGATTCTCATACAGTGCTGCTACTTCTTCATAAGGCACTCTGTTATTGTCACACATCACCGCTCTCCGGTGATACTCTGCGCATGATGAGATCCTGTCCCGGAATGTGAAAATACAATTCTTCTTCCACATCATCACTTGCCTCCGGGTGTCCCATCAGGCTGATACCATGCTCCTCACACCAGCAGGAAAGCTTTGCGTAGAAGTTTTCTCTCAAATGCTTTTTTATTAATTTATGATAAATGACAGCGATGTCATTTTCTTTTCTATTAAATATTGCATCCAGATCTTCTATCCAGCCTCCTGCTGCCATGATTTCTTTCTCCAGTCCCGGAAGCCACTCTCTGAATTGTCCTGCATTACGTCCCAGCGCACATGGTTCATCTGTGAAAAAGGCAATGATCGTATTACCAAAATACTCAGACAATGCCTTATAATAACAGTCATGTGTCAGATGAATAAAACAGTCAACTGCTTCTGGATTCAGAATATCTGCAGATGCAGGTGCTCCCGCTCCCCATCATCTTCTCCAAAATGGATACCTCTGATCGTTCCCTGCGTATAGTCATAGACCAGATATTTTCCATCGGGAAACTGTGTTATGATTTCTCCATGTGCCGGCTTTTCCTCCAGTAACCGTATGCCTTTTGATGCAAAAGATGCGTTCGTTGCCACAATATGAACAGTCGGTATACGAGACTTCTTCCCGCCCCAAAGCAGCCGATCATATTCTGGAATATATCAATGCCAACTACACTCTGATCCATTCTGTCAAGGATATCAGCACTGCACTCGGCATCTCTGAAACCTATGTATACAAGGCCGTACAGAAGAAAATGCATACAACGCCGAAAGAATATATTAATCAACTGCGCATCCGTCATGCCATGCACGAACTGAAGTATTCTGGTTATACAGTCGCTTCTATCTCTGAATCCTGCGGTTATCAGTCTGTCAGCTATTTTGTCCGCGTATTTCGCTCCTTTACCGGCATGAGTCCTACACAGTATCGAAAACACTCCTTATGATTTTACGGAACGGTTATAATATGGAAATCTATATCTAAAACGGTTGATTTTATATTGTTTTATGGTTGACTTTCGGGTATATACTTATTATAATAAATATATGAAGTATCGAATGTATGTACGTCACGAAGGAGGTCTCTATATGACAATCAGTGAGATGAAAGAAAAGAAGAAAGAAAAGGGATATACCTATGCACAGATGTCTGTCCTGTCCGGAGTGCCTCTTGGTACAATCCAGAAGATTTTCTCAGGAGAAACGGAAAGTCCCCGTTACGACACACTACAGGCACTGGAACAGCTTTTCTCTGAAAAATCTACTGTATGCGAAGAGGCTTCCTATCAGCTTGACAGGAATGGCAGCTATACTCTTGACGACTATTATGCATTGCCGGATGAACAACGTGCAGAGTTGATTGATGGGTATTTTTATGATATGTCAGCTCCCACCTTCCATCATCAGTCCATCGGGGGTGAGATTTATCGACAGATTGCTAATTATATTCTGGAACACAAGGGAAACTGCAGACCCTTCATTGCTCCTGTAGATGTGCAGCTTGACTGTGATAATAAGACCATGGTTCAACCGGATGTAGGCATCATATGTGACCCCTCCAAGATTAAAAAATTCGGTATCTACGGTGCACCTGATTTTCTCGTGGAAGTTATCTCTCCTTCTACCAAAAGAAAAGATTATACCTTAAAACTATCCAAATACATGAACGCCGGTGTACGGGAATACTGGATTATGGATTATGCCCAGCGTAAGCTTCTTGTATATTTCTTTGAAAGTGAAGCCTGCCCGGTTATTTACGGTCTGGATCAGCCAGTTCCTGTAGGAATCTATCATGGAGAACTGACCATTGATTTTTCCAATATACTAAAATGGATCGAAAAAGATCTGGTATAACACAGGTTTATCACTGAATGCACAAAAGGAGATGAAAGTCCACCACTTTCATCTCCTTTATACACTTTACGATGTTTATTTCTTAAACCATTTACCAAAGAATGATTTCTTCTCTTCGGTCTTTTCCTCTTCAGTTGCTGTTTGCGCTTTACCCTCTGTAGAAATTGTCTCTGCTTCTTTTACAGCCTCTCCAATTCCTGCCTTTGGATGTTCTTTCAATGCTAATAATGCATCATATGCCTGCAATACACTGAGATTCTTTTCTTCAGCTATCCTTTTTGCCGTATAGCCGTCAACCGTGATCATACCCATAGGAGGATATTCACCATTACGGACACTTGACGTGAATTCTACAAAAATGCTGCTGTCAGATTTCAGACGTTTATAATAATACTGTGCCTCTGTGTAGGATAATCCGCACCCCTGAGTCAGATAAATCATCAATTCTTCTCTAAGCGGCTCTGAATGCTTCCACTGTTTTGCTATTTCTCCCATCAGATGAACATCTGCCAGACACATTACATCCGGTCCATCTGTTACTGCTGCAACCTTACTGGCCTGTTCAAACTGTTCTATGAACTTTTCATTATCAATACCGGCCGGAGTCAGTCTGCCTTCTCCACTTCGACCACCTTCAAATCGATTGGTAATGATCATGTAGGCAAGCTGATTACGCAGTGTAAAAGAACCATCATTTTCTCTCAAAGTAAAGATAAACGGTTTCTCGCACAATGCTTCTGTCAAAGGTACTGTCATTCTGTTCATCAGTCGGTTATACTGTTTCTTCTTTTCTTCATCTTCCGCAGTTCTCGCCGCATCAAATCTGCGTCCTGTCTCCTGCAGCATTACGATCATTTCCGATGTTGTGCAGCCTGACATATACGTGATACCCTCATCATAATCTGTATCCAGATGAGATACCAGTTCCTCGCGTCTTTCCTTGCTGACTGCATAAGGATTTTCCGTATCAACAAAAGATACAGGCGCAAAATGATACGCTACATTACCATCTTTTTCTACTTTCAGCTTACTACATTCTTCTGCTGAAAGGAATTTCTCCATATCAATCTCAATTCCTGTTGTATCTACAAAAAATGAAAATTTGCAGTTAATGGACTGCATCGTATCAATATCCAGATTGATACCTGTCACGCCTACCTTAGATGCGACTGACAATATTGTCTGCAGTGAATGCAGTTTATCCGATTTCTTCAAAATGCCAATCGGATAGACTCCATCAAATACAGGAAGCAACACAGGATTCTCAAGGCAATAATTTACTGCATCCTCATAGTGTTCGAACAAATACATCTGTATATTGTTTTCACCCAGCTTTAACAGGAATGGAGTACCTAGACAGCTTCTATAATCACTGTTTCTGACTCCTAACAGAATATACAACTCGTCCATCTGGGCAAATTCTCTGATACGTGCTTTTACCTTATCTTCATCCCATACAGGTGGTGTAAAGTAATTACTGATGTCCAGAGTCGCCGGATCAAATTCCAGCCAATAATTTCGATGCGGTTCGATAATCACCTGAAAATGTCCTTTTACAAACTGTGCAAGCAAAGAAAGCTTGTACCTGTTAACAGGCTTTTTATCCGGATTATAACGCATCGCACTTTCTGCTGTCAGGAATACCTTTAAGGATTCATAATCGTAATCCTTTTCACCTTTGATCTGGCTTCCATCCTTTTTACGCTTCATAGTCATTATCTCAAAAGTCTGCTTCTCGCCTTCCGCAGGTTTCTTTCTGAAATCCGGGAGCTGACCGATAATAAACACCGATTTTGTCAGCATATGTGCTACTGCCTCTTCTTTAGAACATCTGTCTATGGAAGTTCTATACATATAGTGGAAACATTCCACTACATCCTTCATCACCCGCAAATCTTTTGCTGACAGATATTTTTCATCACACAGAGTAGTCTTGGAACCATTCTGCAGTGTACTGATATGCAGTACCAGTCCTGTTATCTGCTCATCAAATATCTGGTAAATAACCTCTCCCAGCTTATCCTCATGGTATGCATAACGATGCTCACTGTATTTCTTTGCCTTGCTGACATATGCATCATAGTATTCTTTTTCAAAGAAAACATGAATCGCATCATCAAAGATTTCCTCCTCATCTCTCTGCATGACCATGATATCCTTATTAAGCCCTTCAAAAAGGTGTAACTGCCAAATTGTTATATTAGATTTTCTTTCCACTTAACTTTACCTTATCCCTATTCTTAACTTTCTACGATCAAATATCTGCCGTCTCCTACGTCAAATACCTCTGGTGCATCCAGAATATCATTCTTATCCTGACCTTCCAGATCTACACCCTCTTCATCGAAATACTCCCATACTTCATCCAGAGAATCTACGACAACTGCCATACATTCCTCAAGAAATTCTTCTGCTTCTTCCGGCGTTTCCGCTACATTCTCCGGAAAAAGCTGAGACTGATTCTCCAAAAAACATTCCAATACTGCATCATCATACTCATGCATACTAATTACCATGCCTTTCATTCATACTGCTTATATTTATACCGTAATGCCTGCCTTGGACAACTCCTGTGAAAGTCTTGCAATCGGTAATCCAACAACATTATTGTATTCACCACAGATTCCCTTGATATACGCTGCACATTTGCCCTGAATGGCATAAGCACCCGCTTTATCCATCGGCTCTCCTGTGGAAACATATGCTTCTATCTGAGCCTGCGTCATAGGATACATTTCTACCTCTGTCTTCTCATGGAAACAGATAAGCTTTCTGTCCTTCCCTGTCATTATTATAAGTGTAACACCTGTATACACCTGATGAACATGTCCCTGAAGTTCGGAAAGCATCTCTATTGCATGCTGTCTGCTCTTAGGTTTTCCCATAATTTCAGCGCCGTATGCTACAATGGTATCAGCGCCGATCACCACAGTATTTTCCTGAACTGCATGTTCATCCTCATAACGGTCTGCTACTTCCGTTGCTTTCTGCATAGATAACTCTTCCACAATTTCCCATGGCTGTTCTTTTGTGATGATTTCCTCTCCATGAGCTGACGAGATTTCAAACTGCATGCCAATCTGCTCTAACAGTTCTTTTCTTCTGGGTGAACCAGAAGCTAATACAAATTTTACCATATTATTCTATGCCTTTCCAGTGTCAGTTATTTTTTAGTCATTCTGCATATGGATCTCCGGTTTAAATGTTCTTGCCTGTTTCTGTTCTTCTTTGTCCTTACGCGCTGCTGCAATATATTCTCTGCTGAACTGCTCCTGCGCATTGCAAAGTTCCTTGCCCCGTTTATCTACTTTTTCATAAGTTCCATCGGGTTTTAGAAGTTGAGCCTTCACTGTATCTCTAAGCTGTACATCCAGAATATGCCATACTTTCTCCTTCAATTCAGGGTTGAGTACAGGGAATAATATCTCCACACGACGTTCCAGATTTCTCGGCATCCAGTCCGCACTTCCCATATACAGTTCCGCATTACCGCCATTTTCAAAGTAAAAGATTCTCGCGTGTTCCAGGAAATTACCTACTATGGAACGTACGGAAATATTATCCTTCGTTCCCTCTACTCCTGTTCTCAAACAGCAGATACCTCTTACGATCAGTTCTATTTTGACTCCTGCTGCCGCAGCCTCATATAATGCCTTGATCACATCAGGATCACACAGTGAATTCATTTTGGCAACAATACGAGCCGGTCTGTTCTGCAATGCATTTTCCTTCTCACGCTGGATCAGGAACAGGAATTTATCCTTGAGCCACAGAGGCGCTAATGCAAGATGGTTCCAACTGATAGGTTCTGAATAACCCGACAGCATATTAAAGACAGCCGTAGCATCCTCTCCGATTGCCTCATTACAGGTCAGGATTCCGCAGTCTGTATACAGCTTTGCTGTAGAATCATTATAATTACCCGTTCCTAAATGAACATATCTGCGTATTCCTTCTTCTTCTCTTCGAACTACCAGTGTAATCTTACAATGTGTTTTCAAACCTACCAGTCCATAAATAACATGGCAGCCTGCTTTTTCCAGTTTCTTAGCCCATACAATGTTATTTTCTTCATCAAAACGAGCCTTTAACTCAACCAGAACTGTTACCTGCTTTCCATTCTCTGCCGCCTGGGAAAGTGCAGCAATAATAGGTGAATTTCCACTGACACGATACAGTGTCTGCTTGATTGCCAGCACTTCCGGATCTCTTGACGCCTGCTTGATAAAATCGACCACAGGAGCAAATGTTTCATAGGGATGATGCAGTAAAATATCTCTTTCCCTGATTTCATCAAACAGATTTGCATCCGGTGCAAGTCCCGCTACCGGCTGAGGTGTATAAGAAGGAGTCTTCAAATGTTCAAACCCGTCTAATCCATACATTTTCATTAAAACAGTCAGATCCAGAGGTCCCGGGATCTCATAGATATCCTGTTCTTCCACGCTCAGTTCTTTTTTCAGGAAATCCAGCAGTCTTTCATCAATACCATCCTCTACTTCCAGTCTGATGACCTGTCCCCACTGCCTCTGCTTTAACTGCTTTTCTATTTCTTTCAGCAGATCCGCTGCTTCCTCTTCTTCAATGGAAAAGTCAGCATTTCTCATAATACGGAAAGGATATACACACTCAATATTATAATTTAAGAAAAGTTTATCCATATTGCGCTCAATGATCTGCTCCAGCAAAATGACACGTTTGCTTCCATCTGCCCCATCCGGCAAATGTACAATTCTTGGTAATACGCTTGGCACCTGTACTGTTGCGAATTCCAGCTCTTTTCCCGCCGATGAACGCTTGAACAGATGTTTCTTCAGTCCACTGTTATTTTCCTTCCTTGAAACCAGTGCTCCCAGATTCAGTGACTTATTTCTGATCAGCGGAAAAGGTCTGGAAGAATCTACAGCCATCGGCGTCAATACCGGATATACATTATCCTGAAAATAGCGGTCTACAAAAGTCTTATCCGTTTCTTCCAGTTCTTCATGAGTTTCTATGACCTTCAGACCATTCTGCGCAAGCAGAGGGATCAGAGAACGATTGTATGTAGAATACTGCATATTGACCAGTTCATGGGTTGCTGTATTCAACTGGTCAAGCTGTTCCTGAGCCGTCATTCCTGCTATATCCCTTTTCTTATAGCCTGCATTGACCATGTCCTTAAGAGATGCAACTCGTACCATAAAAAATTCATCCAGATTAGATGCTGTAATGCTCAAAAATTTTAGTCGTTCAAACAATGGCAGCGTCTTATCTCTTGCCTCTCCTAATACTCTATGGTCAAATGCCACCCAGCTCAATTCTCTGTTGTAATAGTATTCCGGTCTGCTGTAGTCAACTTTCATCTTTTTTCCCCCTATCCTATATTACTTTTTTTCTGTTTTACGACCGGCTTGATATTATATACTTCCTCGAACAGATCAGCATTTCGTTCGAACATGGCAAGTTCAAGCGTCATGTCTTCATTAGATTCCACTGTAATAATAATAGAATCTTCTTTCAATGTTGTTCTGACCTTGTCGCATTTCTCACGATGGCTGATATCCAGTCCGTCTGCCAGCCGTATAATAGCTGTAAGCTTCGCAATTTTAAGAAAAGACTCCCGATCCAGTGTAGTGACACGCCCTACTGTTTCATAATATTCAAATGGCTCTGTTGAATATTTTACAATGTTTGCAACAATCTCTCTTTCCAGATGTGACAATCCTATCATTTCCGTTGCCATTACAATATTATAGGAACTTTCACCTACATTGGTCAGACTGATGTATCTGCCACACTCATTCAGAATAGCTGCAAGCTGCAAAAGCAACCGGTCACGCTTATTCAGTCCATGCACTTTCTTCATATGATCAAATAGTGTCAGTGCAATTGCTTCTCTTTCCCTGGTGCTGCGTTCCCCGCTGTGATATCGTCTGTTAATATCTCTTGCACAGGCCAGAATATCCTGTTCAAAATTATGGGATGCTGATAATAACTTATTCTTCTCCGCATATTCATATGCAATACCATCACACAGGCTGACTCCGGGTGCCCATAATGTCTTTGCACCCAGTACTTTCATCATGTGTTTGATCATAGTCGCTGACAGATATAAAAGTGAAGTATTCTCGGTGGGAATTCCCAAAGCACTTGCAATCTCCTGCGAATTTCTGCGCTTTAATTTATCTACAAATCCATGGAAGGTCTGCATATCTACATGTCCTTCCTTGCCGGATTTCAAAATACCTTTCTGAAGGATCAAAGATACATAATCATCTACAAGTATGATATTTTCAATAACCCTGTCGCCTACGAACATCTGTTTAAAGCTCTGCAGACGGTCGCTTACCATCTCGTCTACGATTTCTTCCAGTTGGTATGTTCTGTAAGAAATATTACTCAGTTCTTCTCTCATACGCAGAACTCCCGGTTTGATATTCTGTGTCGTTACCAGAGAGTCTTTATCAAAAAGTGATATCTGGATACTGCCTCCGCCAATATCAATAAATGCTGTTCCCTTTTCAATGATATTCTGAAAATCCTGTCCTTTGGATGCCACTGATTTATAATCCAGGAAACGCTGTTCTGAATTGCTTAATACTTCCAGATCAATTCCTGTTCTGGTCTTGATCTGATCCAGCATGATCAATGTATTCTTAGTTTCTCTGATCGCGCTGGTTCCATATGCTTTATAAGCATCCACCTTATAACTGTTCATGATCTGCGTAAATTCCCTAAGCAGTCTGCATAATTCATCCATTCTCTCACTGCTGATCTTACCAGTGTGATAGGAATCCGTCCCTAATTCGATTCTATGACGGATACAGTCAATTTCCTTAATCCCGTTTTTTGTGGAAATCTCGAATATTTTCATTGTCAGCTCGTAAGAACCAACATCAATTGCGGCAAAGGTTTTATATGCCATCTGATCACCCCTCTATCTTTACTGTTTTCCCGCCAGATAATCAATGAACTGCTGTGCTGTTCTGCCTGAGAGTCCCCCATGTGATAACTCCCATTTATTAGCTTCCAGCAGCAATTCTTCCTCCGGCATCTGTATGTTGTTTCTGGCAGCCAGCGATTTAACGATCTCCTGAAATTCCTTCTTGTTCGGTGCGCAAAAGAAAATCGATACGCCAAAACGTGCCACCAGCGATAACTTCTCCTGTACTGTATCGGAAGCATGCAGATCATCTCTGCGTTCCTCCTTATCAGAGAACTTCTCTCTTACCAGATGTCTTCTGTTCGATGTTGCATAGATCAGTACATTATCCGGTCTTACTTCCAGTCCACCCTCTATAATTGCCTTAAGATATTTGTACTCTATCTCAAATTCCTCAAAACTCAGATCATCCATATAAATAATGAACTTATAATTACGGTTCTTGATCTGTGCGATCACATCATTGAGATCTATGAACTGATGCTTATATACCTCGATCATACGAAGTCCCTGATCATAATACCGGTTAATGATCCCTTTGATACAGGAAGATTTACCAGTACCCGCATCACCAAATAAAAGGCAGTTATTAGCAGGTCTTCCTTCGACAAAAGCCTCTGTATTATCTATCAGTTTCTGCTTGGGAATTTCATAACCGACCAGATCTTCCAGTTTTACATGATCTATATTTTTGATTGGCTGAATTTCCATGTTCTTACCTTCCGGATGTGAAATTCGGAAAGATTTATTCAGTCCAAACTTACCTACGCCATACTTTCCATAGAACTCAGTAATGATTTTCTGAATAGCTTCTGCGTTGTCTGCTGCACCAATTTCCCTTGCCACTTCACAGATTCTGTCACGGATTCTGGAATTATATACATGACTCTTCTCACGGTTTCCTTCAAAGTTGGCAATATATTGCAATGACTCTGTGCCAAATGCTTTACCCATTGCGCCAAAATCATAATCTATAAGTTCTTTTATGATCTTAAAGTCATGAAGTGCAACTTCCTTTAATGTCCCCTGTTGTTCTCCTCTGATCTCACAGCCCAGACTATAGGCATTCTCATCATTGACCAGCAGATCAGCTACAAAACAATGCCACAGATTACCATAAAATCCATGATGTGCCGCCTTATCCAGAATCGTATGGATACACTCAAAGAACAGATCCTCTCTGTCTTCAAGATTATAATAATCGTCATCAAAATGTTCCATAAGCCATGACATGTCTGTCAAAAGTTTATTCTTCTTTAAATTCCGATATACGATCAATTCTTTCATTCTCATGGTATTTATGCCTCTTTTCATTAATAGTTTCCCAATATTTTCATATTTCTGGTTTCTTCGCGAAGACCTCTCAGTGCATTTTTCACAGAGCTGTCTTCCATATTTCCTTCAAAATCCACAAAAAACCTGTATTCCCAGTTTCTTCCTGTCAACGGACGGCTTTCGATCTTTGTCATGTTCAATCCATTGTAAATTAAATGCGAAAGAGCATGGTACAATGCACCACTTTCATGATTTACTTCAAAACACAGACTGATCTTGGAAGCGTCCTTTGAAAATACTTTCTGATTTGTAACTATAATAAAACGGGTGGAATTCTCTTTCAAGTCATTTACACCTTTTTCAAGAATTTCAAGCCCATATACCTTCGCAGCATACTCGCTGGCAATGGCTGCCTGTGTTGTGTCCTTATCCTGTGCTACCTTCTGTGCTGCAAATGCATTGTTCTTCATACTGATCTGCTGCCAGCCTTTTTCCTGTAAATAATGGCTGCTCTGCATCAGCGACTGTGCATGGGAATATACTGTCCTGATATCCTCTATCCTGGTTCCTGCACAGCCTAGCAGGCAATGGCTGATGGGAATGATCTGTTCCCCTACAATATAATTCTCAAACTCAACCAGCAGATCATAGATTTCACTTACAATACCTGCTGATGAATTTTCTATGGGCAACACTGCGAAATCAGCGCTCCCTTCATCAATGGCCAGCATGGCATCACGAAATGTATCTACATGAAAACTGTTTACATGCTCACCAAAGTAACGAACCATTGCCGCCTGGGAATAAGCTCCTTCAGCTCCCTGAAATACTACTCTGCATTTGGAAGTATCAATATGATCTATCTTGGAAAAAGAAAGCTTTCCTACACTGTCATGTTCTGCCAGCATTTTATACTGAAGTTTACGGCTCATTGCCATAATCTGCTCAAACAGTTCCGTCACTCCATATGCGTTGAAATCATTGTGTGTCAGACCTCTTACAGCTTCCAGCTTCTGCTTCTCACGTTCCCTGTCAAATACACGCTTACCAGTCTCTATCTTATATGCTGCTACTTCCCCACAAACACTCATTCTTTTCTCATAAAGTTCCACGATCTGTTTATCAATTCCGTCGAGCTCATTCCTCAGTTCCAGTAAATCCATTTTCATTTCCTCCAAGTACTCGTATTCCTCATATTGCAATAAAATCAGTATACCATATTGCTACTGCTTTGTAAAAAAAATACCTCTTTTATTTTGTCTGATAATTTTATATAATTATTGTGAAAAACTATATATGGTAGTTTTTGTACAAATTCGCAGATTCTGAAAAGACAAAGGGGGAGTTTTCATCATGAAGAGAAAAATTATTACGGTCATATCCATTATCTGCATTGCCGCCTTGTGCATCGGCGCAGCTATTGCAGTTTCACTAAGTCATAAAATACCCGGCAACCCTGTCGGTACTGTAGGCAATACTGCCGGCAATCTATATAATAACGGAATATTCTGTGAAGATGATAAATACGTCTATTTTGCAAATCCATACGATAACGGTTCCCTTTACCGGATGAAGCCGGATGAAACAGATATATCCAAGCTCATCTCCACACAGGTTTTCAGTATCAATTCCGGTGGTGACTATCTATATTATTATCAAAAGAGTATTGGTTCCGGCGAAGGTTTCGGATATATGTTCAATGCAACCGGAATCTATCGTGCTTCCAAAAAAAATACAAGTAAAATATCCTGTCTGGATAAAGTATTTGGCAGCAATGTAGTACTTGCCGATAATTCTCTGTATTATAATGTTTCCGCTGAGGACGGTACCTTCCTCAAAAAAATCGGAATCGACAGTAAAGAACCCAAAATCCTGTTGACAAATCCTATTGTTCCTGCATGTGTAGATAATTCTACTCTCTATTATCAAAATACCAAGACTGATCTGCACCTTATGGGAATCGATCTGACAAATGACCGCGTCTATCAGGTTCTTTCCGATGATACAGACATTTATATGCCTATTGTGGATGGTAATGAACTATATGGCATTGATATTCATAACAACTACGCCCTTGTACGAATCGACCTTTCAACGGGTGAAAAAACTATACTGGATGAAACCAGAACAGATATGCTTAACCTGTCAGATCAATATGTCTACTATCAGACCTCTGGCGATAACCCCCAGTTTAAGCGTGTTTCAAGGGATGGTTCCAGAACAGATGTGATTGCCAATGGTGCATATAATACCATCAGTCTTACTTCTCAGTACGTCTATTTTATACAATTTGGCAGTGAAGTACCTGTATACAAAATTCCTCTTGATGGAGACTTATCCATATCAACTTTCGATGCCGCCCTTCAGGCATCCATTGATGCTAATAAATAATTCTAAAAATATGACCGGTACTGCATAAGCTTTGCAATATCGGTCATACTGTTTCTATGAACACCAAATTAAACTCCTTCATTTATAACTTTATATTATGCGGTATCGTCGGCTGGTGTCTGGAAATTCTCTTCACTGCTGTAATTGCATTTCGTCAAAGAGAAATGACCCTCAAAGGCACTACATCCCTATGGATGTTTCCCATCTATGGTTCAATGGCGATACTGCGCCCCTTCTTTGAACGGATTCGGAAATTATGTATGCCGATCCGCGGTTGTGTCTATGCACTTGCAATTTTTCTTGGGGAATATCTTAGCGGCAGTTTTCTAAAGAAACACCATGTGTGTCCATGGGATTATTGCAGACATCGTTGGAATTTTCAGGGGATCATTCGACTGGATTACTTTCCCTTCTGGTTTCTGACCGGTCTCATCTATGAGAAACTTCTCACAGGTAATGTATCCACCAGATCGTCAGACCACTCATAATCTTATCCACACAAAAAGAGAGGGGAATTCCCTCTCCCATACATATAGTCTATTTAATTACCGTCAATATCAAAATCTGCATCATCAGCTCCGATATCCAGCGTATTCATTGTTCTGCGTTTTCTTCTTGCTACCTCCGACTGCTCCAGAATAAAGTCCTTGATCGCCCTTGCATTCTTAATATGAACCATAATAAGCTGTGAACTGGTCGTATCGCCTGTGTAACATATAATTGTGCCAAGGCCGAATATCCTCTCCCACAGGGAAGTCTTTAACGTTACATCCTGCACTTTATACATGTAGCAATCATTTTCTTCTTTGTTCAGGAAACCTGTATCAACAGTAATGACCTCTTCTTTTACTGTGTATATTGTAAAAGTAAATGGAAGTCCAAAAAATATCCATCTCTTTCGCTCTCTAAATTCCATTCTTTATCCTCCTACTCTTCATGATCTGTAGTCACTGTTTTTTCTTACGTATAGTATACCACAATATTACTATTCTTCATAATGATATTTACAGGAATATATAATAAGATTTTGATTACTATCAAAATTGTATGTAAGACGATGTTCATCTGTAATTCTTCTACTGCATATTTTCCTATGTTTCAACGGTTCTGGTTTACCGATTTCTTCTAATAAACCATCACAATCAATGCTTTTTATAAACTCATTAATCCTTTTTACAATTTTCCGATCCTCCTGCTGCCATTCCGTATAATGCTTCCAAGCCGTAGGGGTAAATACTACATTCATTATTCAAGTTCCTCTAATTCCTCTATCGTCTTTGTGATAAATCCACCTGCTTCTGCCTCTGCCATTGATTGATCCAACATAGCAAGATATTCTGCATTTCTCTTAGCTTTAAGCATTTCATTATATTCTGCTTCTGACATCATCACGATATTTTCATTTTTAGGTCTTGATATTATTAATGTTTCCCCCTTAAATACTCTATCGCAAAAGGTCTTAAAATTATCTCTTACATCCATACTTTTAACTGCTAACATATAATACGCCTCTTTTTAAATATTTTCGTACGTTTTTTCGTACTATTATTATAATATATTATTATACCAATGTCAAACAAAAATATACTGAAATCACACCTTACTCACTTTTCTATTAGTGTCCAAATTGGACACTACATTATTTGCAGTAAGATTTTATAACTCAGAGTAGTTACCTTATATCATATATTGTATTCAAGATTAAAAACTGAAAACAAGTCAATTTAACTAATTATTTTTACATACAAATATTATACTATTCAAAATTTAATTTTTTCATTGCAAGCCACCCCAAGATATGCTATGATAGCACAAGTGAGTGAATTTATATAAACGTTTAAGAAGGAGTAAGACCATGGCTGTATCTATGAGCGAAGATAAGTATATCGACGTATTTCATCCGATAGCCAGATTATTTCCTTTTTTCATTTTCAGACATTTCACTTTTTATATTGGTAATTTTTCAAGAAGAGAATATATCTCTTCTTTTCTTTTGCCAAAAATCAGAACTATTCTGTCCCAATTTGCAAGACTCTGAATAGTTGACCAAAATTCTAAGGAGGTTTTCTATGAGACATTTAATGAGTCCACTTGATTTCTCTGTGGAGGAACTTGACAAGTTATTTTCACTTGCCAGTGATATTGAACACAATCCTGCAAAATACGCACATGCCTGTGCCGGTAAAAAGTTAGCCACCTGCTTTTATGAGCCAAGCACACGTACCAGACTGAGTTTTGAAGCAGCCATGCTGAACCTTGGAGGCAGTGTCCTTGGTTTTTCAGATGCCAACTGTTCTTCTGCTTCAAAAGGTGAAAGCGTATCCGATACCATCCGCGTTATTTCCTGTTTCGCAGATATCTGTGCTATGCGCCACCCAAAAGAGGGTGCTCCTATGGTAGCTGCCTCCCATTCCAGAATCCCGGTTATTAATGCCGGAGATGGTGGACATCAGCATCCTACTCAAACCTTGACTGACCTGATGACGATCAAATCCTTAAAGGGTAGACTGAATAACTTTACAATAGGTCTATGTGGTGACCTGAAATTTGGCAGAACCGTTCATTCCCTGATCAATGCTCTGGTTCGCTATGATAATATTCGTTTCATCTTTATCTCCCCGGATGAGTTAAAGGTTCCTGAATACATCACAGAGATGCTCCATGAAAAAGGCATTCCTTACGAAGAAGTAACGAAACTTGAAGATGTAATGCCTGAACTCGATATTCTATATATGACCCGTGTTCAGAAAGAGCGTTTCTTTAATGAAGAAGATTATGTTCGTTTGAAAGATTTCTATGTTCTCAATAAAGAAAAAATGGAAATGGCAAAGCCGGATATGATCGTGCTTCACCCACTTCCCCGTGTCAATGAAATTTCTGTTGAAGTGGATGACGACCCAAGAGCAGCATATTTTCGCCAGGTACAGTACGGAGTCTATGTCAGAATGGCATTGCTGTTGACTTTATTAGAGATTCATGTGGAAGATTAGGAGGTCATGTCATGTTAAATGTAGGTAAAATTGAAGAAGGTTTCGTTCTGGATCATATCAAGGCCGGCAAAAGTCTGAGTATCTATAAGCACTTAGGTCTGGACAAGCTGGATTGCACAGTCGCGATTATCAAGAATGCCAAGAGTGGCAAGATGGGAAAAAAAGATATTCTCAAAGTAGAATGTGATATCAACACTCTTAATCTGGATATTCTGGGCTTCATTGACCACAACATCACCGTCAATGTGATCAAGAATTCCGAAATCGTGCAGAAGCGCCAGCTCACTCTGCCCCGTGAGATCAAAAACGTACTGAAATGTAAAAATCCACGTTGCATTACCTCTATCGAGCAGGAACTTCCCCATATCTTCGTCCTTACTGATGAAGAAAAGGAAGTCTACCGCTGCAAATATTGTGAAGAGAAATACAGCAGTTCTGATTTATAGAATCAAAAATGCAGATACCAGAGTTCAATGTTCTCTGATATCTGCATTTTTATTTATTGCATATTCAGCTTAGTTGAAGCTTACTACATCATCCTTCGGCTTCTTGGTCGGTACAACATTTACTGCATGAAGGACTGGTCCTTCTCCATTATAATCCTTCCAGAACTCCTGATGAACAGTAGCCGTTACTTCTACCCACTCCTTATTGGTCAGTTCTGCACTCTTGTCATATTTGCAGGCATAGCCCAGAAAAGCCATATCCTCTGCACAGCACGTCATTGCCATTCTGCCCGGTACAAAATAATCTGTACTTCCATCTTTTGGTCTTAATACCATGGCTTTGAACTTGATTGTCTTACCAATATAACGATTCAGATTATCCATAGCATCCAGATACCATATGCCATAAGCATACGTATCCAGATCAATAACCGGTTGATTCAGGTCAAATGGCAGATCCTCCTCAAGAATCTGATTGATCTCACCATCCTTGTCTTCAAAAACAACATCTGCGGTAGGATTTACAGCTTTGATATTACGTTTGAAGTTCCCTAACTGGTCGTTGAGTCCGTCACATCTGTTAAAGATGATCAACTCTGACTTTCTGATCTGTTCTGCCAGTAATGACTTCATATTTGTATAATATGTCTGGAACGTAGAACCATTGATCGTAGTAATCTGCTGTTCTACTGTCCAGTGCCATGGCAGCTTCATATTCTTGCAGTTCCACATACCATTATATTCTACAATGATACGCTCCGGCTTATACTTCTTCTCAAGTTCGATCAGATTCTCCGGTGTGAACTCAGATTCCTCATCGATCACTTCCATCACTGTTCTGCTTTTACGAAGGATATCTGCATCATACTCCACTTCACCTTCCTCACAGACGATCAGAAGTGTCTTCCCTCTGATCTGAAAATAAGGCTGTGAAATCGTATAGGTAATAAATTCTGTTTTACCACTCTCCAGAAATCCATTGATAATATATACAGGTTTCATACTTTACCTCTATCCTATTTCTTATTTTGTAAACAATACCTTCAGATTGTCCTCATTCAGTTTGGAACCAATGACACAGATCTTACCTGTTACTTCAGGTGCGCCTGTTCTGACATTGCTTTCTTCCGGTACATAGTCAAAATTGATCCATGTTCCATCACCGGCAGGAAGCATGCCCTTGGCACGAAGGATCACACCATAGGTATCTGCATCATCCAGCTTCTTAAGGATTGTCTCGATTTCAGCCTTGGTATAAGCAGTTGGTGTCTCCATGCCCCAACTGGTGAATATCTCATCAGCATGATGATGGTGATGATGTTCGTGGTCATGATCATGGCAGCCGCATGTGCAGTTTTCATCATGCTCGTCATGGTCATGATGATGTTCGTGATCATGATGGTGTTCATGTTCCTCTTCATGATCGTGATGATGCTCCTCATGGTCATGGTGATGATGTTCATGCTCGTCCTCATCATGGTCGTGGTGATGATGATGCTCATGCTCGTCCTCATCCTCGTCATGGTCGTGATCATGGCAGCCACATGTGCAGTCCTCACCATGGTCATGATGATGGTGCTCATGTTCATCATGAAGTTTGGCAACCTCTTCCATCAGTTCTGCTTCCAGATCTTTGGCATTTTCGATAGTTTCCAGAATCTTCTTGCCATCCAGTTCATCCCAGGGAGTCGTAATAACAGTTGCTTTGCTGTTATGCTCACGAATAATCTCCAGTGCAGCATTCAACTTGCTTTCGCTGATATCAGCAGTTCTGCTCAAAATGATCGTACCTGCGTGTTCAATCTGATTTAAGAAAAACTCACCAAAGTTCTTAGCATACATCTTGCACTTATTAGCATCTACAACTACTACCGCACTGTTAAGCTGAACATCAACATCAGACTTTACATTCTGTACTGCCTTCATAACATCAGAAAGCTTACCTACACCTGATGGCTCGATCAGAATTCTTTCCGGATGATACTTGTCAAGTACTTCAGCTAATGAACTGCCAAAGTCTCCAACCAGTGAACAACAGATGCAGCCGGAATTCATTTCCTTAATTTCTACGCCGGCTTCCTTTAAGAAACCGCCATCAATACCAATTTCACCAAATTCATTCTCGATCAGCACTACCTTGGAAGCATCCATTGCCTCTTTTAACAGCTTCTTGATCAAAGTTGTCTTACCTGCTCCTAAAAAGCCTGAAAATATATCTATTTTAGTCATATTATAAAACCTCCTGTCAATTAATTAACTTGTTATGGGGATTCTACTCCCAATTTATTATGGTATCACAATTGCTTTCAAAAACCAATAGTTCCAAGTATTAAAAGTTCATGAAGAACCACAAGTCCTATGATTCACTCTGCTTTGGTGCACGATTTACAATATAGATTCCTGCACACACAAGAATCAAAGCCAGAATGCAGACAACTCCAACACTGTCTGACTCTTTTAGAAAAAAAGCAGATAAGATTACACCAAACACCGGATTCATGAAGCCAAATACGGTAACTCTCGACACGGGATTGTATTTTAGCAATACGCCCCACATTGAATAAGCCACTGCGGAAATTACAGCCAGATACAACAGCATCGCAATTCCAGTTCCACTGATCACAGTCAGCCTTCCTCCCATGAGCAGCCCGCATACTACCATGATCAGTCCACCCAGAACGAACTGATATCCACTTAGTGTCACCGGATTCTCTTCCTGCGAATATCTCTTGATCATAACAGAAGAAAAAGCATAGGCAATGGTGGAAAGAACAATAAATCCATCCCCTGTAAAAGTGAATGCCATATCAATACCACCTGTAATATTTACCAGTATTACCCCTGCAAAACCTATGATACAGCCAAGCATCTTTCTTGCGGTAAGTTTCTCCTGACGAAAGATCAGACTCGCTACCAGAATGGAAATAAATACATTTACCCCCTCAATAATGGATGCTTTTACACCAGAGGTATTCGCCAGACCTATATAGAAAAACAGATATTGTGCTACTGTCTGAAGCATACACAATTTTGCAATTTTCCCCCATGAACCTTGCTTTGGTATCAGAATTTTATGATTTAACACACTGCCAATGATAATTGCCAGTATTCCAGCCAGAGTAAATCTGCATCCTGCAAATAATATCTGTGTTGCTGTCGCATCAGATGGAATCTCAAATAACTGATATCCGATCTTAATACATGGAAAAGCACTACCCCATAGTGCACAACACAGAAGTGCTCCTAACCATACTACTACTGTTTTTGTCATAAACTGTTCCTTTGTCTTCATACATGTATCTCCTTGTATTATCAGGCAATCACTCACCTGCATTTCCTATAAACAAGAACGGAACGCAAACCAGATCATGCTGCTTCGCGTTCCGCTATGTATCCTCTTACTTATTCTTCAATCAGATCAACCTGATTGAATATCGAAACCGTCAGGCTACCACATACTCTTCCAGACGTTCCATTAGCTCTCTTCTTTCTTCCTGCTCTGCATGAATATCCAATGTCAATGGCTTCGTGCAGTCACAACTCAAAACTCCAAGCAATGATTTTGCATCCAGATAAGTATTTCTCCCACTGATCAGATCAATATCATAAGAAACACTTCTTGTAATATCAATAAAATCCTTTACCTTATCTACAGAATCCAATAACACTTTAACTCCCATATTTAACTCCCTTTCTGTTCCCTCGCTCATTTTTACACGCTTTTGTAATTCTTATGTCCACTAAAGACATACTTTACTCTGCTATTATGCCGTATTTTACGGACATAAGCAAGTCTTTAGTTATTTTTCTAATCTTATTGCATTTTCTTGCTCATATCTAAAAAAATATTGTGCATTTTTACATATTTATTCGAATTGTTAAATATATAACAAATATTTAAAGGAAGTTTCCCCTGCATAAGCTATTATATTGGACAAAATATGTGTTTTAATGTTATTTTTCGTTTATATCTACAAACTTAACATTTGTTTATAAATATTTCTTTAATTCATCAATAAGAATGTCATATTCAGCATTTGTAAGTGTTTTCTGTTTAGGATCCATAGCAAAAGTACCTCCCCACTCAAACTCATCCTTATACTTTGGAACTAAGTGAAAATGAAGATGATGACCTGTATCTCCATATGCACCATAATTTACCTTATCAGGATGAAATGCTGCATGAATTGCCTTTGCAACATGGTTTACATCATCAATAAATGCATTTCTGTCCTCTTCTGATAACTCGATCATTTCACTTACATGATACTTGCTGGCTACAATACATCTGCCCTTATGGCTCTGCTCTTTAAACAGATATACTTTAGAAGCCGGTAATTCACAGATCTTAATACCAAACTTATCTACCAATTCACCTTCAACACAATATGCGCAATTATTATCTATCATTTTCATACACCTTTCTTCTGTTTTCAACGGATTTTATCTGCAATACTATCATAGAAAAAGGCATCACCCGAATGGTATGATGCCTCTTTGGTATTATACATCCTAAAACTTATTTCTGTACAAGATGAATAGCAAATCCACCAATTTCATCTTCAAGATAAATAGCTGTCAGCTTGCCATTCTTAACAACAGCAGAGTCTTCGATGAACTTAGCACCCTTAACGGACTCTAAGTAATTTTTAGCACGGGCTACGCTGTTTGTACCGATAGCAATATGACCATTAGTACCACGGCCGATCTTCTTCATAGCTTCTACTTCAATACCTGCAAAGATAGAGCTGTTGCCAACCTTCTTGGAGAAACCAAACAGGTTATCGAACTTGGAAGCTACAGAATCTGCTGCTGCTTCATCTTCACAGTTAACGCCGATATGTCTTAATTCAAAGCCAAGCATTGTTCTTACAGCTTCTTCTGTCAGAGCCTGGATCTCATCAAACTTACCTGCTGCTACGAGGTCTTTCTTAACCATCCAGGAACCACCACAGGCAATAATCTTATCAAATGCAAGATAATCACAGATGTTCTTTGCATTGATTCCACCTGTAGGCATGAACTTCATCTGTGTATAAGGAGCTGCCATAGATTTGATCATGTTCAGTCCACCTGCTGCTTCTGCCGGGAAGAACTTAACAACATCAAGGCCTAACTCGATAGCTGCTTCTACATCAGAAGGATTAGATGTACCAGGAGTTACAGGAACACCCTTCTCGATACAATACTTAACGATCTTAGGATTTAAACCAGGACTAACGATGAACTTAGCACCTGCATTTACTGCACGGTCAACCTGCTCTGTTGTTAATACAGTACCTGCACCAACTAACATTTCAGGGAACTTCTGTGCCATAATTCTGATAGATTCTTCTGCCGCAGCCGTTCTGAATGTAACTTCTGCGCAAGGAAGACCACCCTTGATCAATGCTTCTGCTAAAGGCTCTGCGTCTTTTGCATCATCTAATACAACAACTGGTACAATACCAATTTTACTGATTTTCTCTAATACTTCGTTCATTTCTTTATCTCCTAAATAAATATGAAAATTTACGAAGTGCCTCTTGCGATTTACATATAAATCGCAAGCCGGGCTACTCGCCCTATATTAAGCTATGAAAGCAATCTCCCGTAAGCAAGCTTACTTCGATTGCTTTCACATCTTAATGCACTTCTCGTTTATGTCCTTTACTGTGGCTGCTTGCCGATGTAAGCTAAGATACCACCATCAACATACAGGATATGTCCGTTTACAGCATTGGATGCATCAGAAGCAAGGAATACTGCTGGTCCACCAAGTTCGTCTGCCTGTAGCCATCTGCCGGCAGGTGTCTTGGAGATGATGAAGGAATCAAAAGGATGTCTGCTGCCATCCGGCTGTCTCTCACGAAGAGGAGCAGTCTGAGGAGTCTCGATGTAACCAGGTCCAATACCGTTACACTGAATATTGTACTCACCATATTCAGAACAGATATTTCTTGTCAACATCTTCAAACCACCCTTAGCTGCTGCATATGCAGATACAGTCTCACGGCCAAGTTCAGACATCATGGAGCAGATGTTGATGATCTTGCCGTGACCCTTCTTGATCATAGAAGGAATAACAGCCTTGGATACGATGAAAGGTGCATTTAAGTCTACATCGATAACCTGTCTGAATTCTGCTGCTGTCATATCGCACATAGGGATTCTCTTAATAATGCCTGCGTTGTTTACAAGGATGTCGATTACTCCAACTTCCTTCTCAATTGTAGCTACAAGTGCATTTACAGCCTCTTCATTTGTAACATCACATACATATCCGTGAGCATCAATGCCCTCTTCTTTGTATGCTGCAAGTCCCTTGTCTACAAGTTCCTGCTTGATATCATTGAATACGATAGTAGCTCCTGCTGCTGCCATAGACTTAGCGATTGCGAAGCCGATACCGTAGGAAGCACCTGTGATAAGAGCAATTTTGCCTTCAAGTGAGAATGGATTTGTGTTTGCCATAATGATAATTCCTCCTATAGATTTTATATTTTATTTGCTATGTTTCTTTATTATCTCTGAACACGTCCTGAAGCATCGCCACCTGCAAGTGTTTCAACTTCTTTTCTGGATACCAGGTTGAAGTCGCCAGGGATTGTATGCTTTAATGCGGATGCAGCTACACCATACTCAAGAGCAGCCTTGAAATCCTTACCGTCTAACAGACCACAGATAACGCCGCCTGCGAAGGAATCTCCACCGCCTACACGGTCTACGATAGGATGGATGCTGTATTCTTTGGAATGATAGAATTCCTTTGTATCTCTTGAATAAATACATGCTGACCAGCCATTGTCAGATGCTGAGTGGCTTACTCTTAAAGAAGAGATGCAGTACTCGAAGTTATAATCTGCTACCATCTGCTCGAAGATTGACTTGTAACCAGCAAGTTCAAGATCACCGCTTGTTACATCTGTATTACCAGGCTTGTAACCAAGTACAAGTTCAGCATCTTCTTCGTTACCGATACATACATCAACATACTGCATAAGGTTCTTCATAACCTTCTGAGCCTTTTCAGAAGACCATAACTTCTTACGGAAGTTTAAGTCTACAGAAACCTTAACGCCATGCTTCTTGGCAGCCTTTAAAGCTTCCTCTGTTAATACTGCTGCAGAATCGGAGATAGCTGGTGTAATACCTGTGAAATGGAACCAGTCAACACCTTCGAAGATCTTGTCAAAATCGAAATCTGCTGCTGTAGCTGTAGAGATAGAAGAATGAGCTCTATCATATACAACCTTGGAAGGACGCATGGAAGAACCTGACTCCAAGTAGTAGATACCAAGTCTTTCACCACATCTTGCGATGTTCTGTGTACCCACATTATATTTTCTTAAAGCAGCAACTGCACACTCACCTAATTCGTTATCAGGAACTGCTGTAACGAACTGTGCTTCATGTCCATAATTTGCAAGAGATACTGCTACGTTAGCTTCACCGCCGCCGTAGTTGATATCAAACTCGTCTGCCTGGATAAACTTCTCATTGTTAGGTGTAGAAAGTCTTAACATAATCTCACCCATTGTTACTACTTTTTTACTCATGATAATAATCCTCCATCATTTATCATTTTTCTATTATTCTTGAAGTAATCTGGATAATTTCCTATCCATTTATCTATGTGCTGCATTGTAAACTGCTGTGAACAACTGTCTGCTTACAATGTTACGCCCTGTTTAAAGATTGCCATATCGTGGAAACCGGCTGCTTCACTCTTAACTTCTTTACCGGAAGCTACCGCTACAACTTCATCAAACAGTCTCTTGCCTACTGTATCAAGGTCTTCACCTTCAGCTACGACACCTGCATTGAAATCGATCCAGTTGTCTTTCTTACCTGCCAGTCTTGAATTACTTGAAATCTTCATGGTAGGTACTGGACATGCAAAAGGTGTACCACGTCCGGTTGTAAACAATACAATATGCGCTCCACTCGCTGCCAGCGCAGTAGCTGCTACCAGATCGTTACCCGGCGCACTGAGCAGATTGAGTCCCGGAGTAGATACTGTCTCTCCATATGCCAGAACGCCCTTTACAATAGCGCTTCCTGACTTCTGTGTACAGCCAAGAGACTTGTCCTCTAATGTAGAGATACCACCCTTTTTGTTTCCCGGTGACGGGTTTTCATATATTGTCTGATTATGACTCTTGAAATAGTTTTTAAAGCCATTGATCAAATCTACTGTTTTATTAAATAATTCTTCATTTGCACAACGGTTCATCAGAATCGTTTCGGCGCCAAACATTTCCGGCACTTCAGTAAGGATCGTTGTTCCCTTCTTACTGATCAGGATATCAGAGAAACGTCCGACTGTCGGATTCGCTGTAATTCCTGAGAATCCATCACTGCCACCGCATTTCATACCGATTACAAGCTTGGATACACTGATTGGTTCACGTTTGAACCGGGAAGCATACTCTGCAAGCTCTTTGACGATTTCAACACCATCTGCAATCTCATCATCACTTTCCTGGCATACAAGAAATTTCACTCTGTCAGGATTATACTCACCGATATAATTCTTCAGTACATCAATGTTGCTGTTCTCACAGCCAAGTCCTAATACCAGAACACCCCCGGCATTAGGATGATTGATCAGATTTGCAAGAATCTGTCTTGTATGCTCCTGATCATCTCCCATTTGAGAACATCCATAAGGATGTGGAAATGCACAGACAGCTTCGATATTCTCTCTGACAAGATTTTGGGACAGATCTGCGATCCTGGTTGCAATATTATTGACACAACCAACTGTCGGGATGACCCAGATCTCATTTCTGACACCTGCCTTGCCATTCTCACGGTTATATCCCATGAAAGTAACATCCTCTGTGAATTTTTCCTCAGGAAGTTTAGGTTCATAGCTGTAATCCAGCAAATCACCCAGACCGGTTTTCAGATTATGGGTATGAATCCATTCTCCTGCTTTTACATCTGCTGTTGTATTACCAATCTTGAAACCATACTTGATAACAGGTGTTCCCTTGGGCAGATCCTTCAAAGCGAATTTATGTCCTGCCGGAATCTCTGTTGTTGTAACTACTGTTACAACACCTGTTGCATCTTCTACTGTAACGGTTTCATTCTGTGGAATCGTCTCAAGAGCGACTGCCACATTATCATTCTCATGGATTTTAATAAACTTTGCCATACAATTTTCCTTTATAAATGTAACCGCTTACCTATAGCGCCATCTGTATTATTTTATTATATGTGGCGCTGTATGTCTCGCTGTTTTTTGTAAAATATTTATTATTTTCAATCATTTATAATACTATTTTCGTCACAATGATTAAAAGTTCTTCTCAATAGCTTTTCTCATGCCCAGTGTTCTGATGTCTTCCAAGTATGCGGTTACAGCATCACTTAAACCGGCAACCTTAGTCAGATCCTGTCCATGGAAATTCTCGTTGCTCAGATAAGCATTTACGAATTCAGCAGAAGGCTTGCTGCTGTTAGCTGCAAAGAACTCAAGAACAGCCATATCATCCATAATGTTGTATTCCTGACCATTTCTGTGTCCGATCAGAGCCTTGTCACGGATCTCACTGCCTGTATAGAATGCCATCAGTGCTGCGATAGAAAATGTAAGATGCTTAGGAAGCTCGCCCTTTCTCTCTACATATCCTAATAAAGAAGGCATACATCTTGCTCTCCACTTGGATACTGAATTCAGAGAGATGGATAATAAAGCATGTTTAATATATGGATTACGGAATCTTCCGTCAACTGCTGATGCGAACTCTAACAGGTCTTCCTTAGGAAGGTCAAGTGTAGGAATTACTTCATCATAGATTGTCTGATGCATGAAGTTGCCGATCAGCTCGTCCTCCATGGATTCTCTGACATAATCGTTACCAGCAAGATAGGAAGCCAGAACGAAAGATGTATGAGCACCATTCAGAATACGTACCTTTCTCTGCTTATATGGCTTCTGATTATCTGTGAAGATAACAGGAAGTCCTGCTTCCGGAAGAGGTAATTCCTTGCTGATATCCTTGGAGCTTTCGATTACCCACAGCCCAAAAGGTTCTGCTGTAACAACGATATTATCCTGATATCCGAATTCCTTCCAGAGTTCTTCTGCATCATCTCTTGGATAACCTGTAACGATACGGTCTACTAATGTAGAAGTAAATACGCATGCATCATCCAGCCATGTCAGGAAGCCTTCTTCCAGATTCCAGAGCTTGGCAAACTTGACAACACATTCCTTTAAATGGATACCATTGTCATCGATCAGCTCTACAGGAAGCATTACAAGTCCCTTATCTGCTGCACCATTGAAGTGCTTATATCTTGTGTAAAGGAACTTACACAGCTTGCCTGGATATGTCTTAGGCGGCTCTGCTTCGAACTTATCAGTATCATCATATACGATACCGGCCTCTGTTGTATTGGATACAATATATCTTAAGGAGTCTAACTTGGCGTAATCAGCATATTTCTGGTACTCACCGTATGCATCTACTGCATCTGCAACACTTGTTACCACTCTCTTGATCACCTTGGGTTCACCATCTACGATACCTCTTAAACATACGGTATACTGGCAATCCTGCTTATGGAACATATCGAGGTTACCAAACTCAATGGGTTTTACCAGAACGATATCTCCATCAAACTTTCCTGATTCATTTGCAATGTCAATCATGTAATCAACAAACGCACGTAAGAAATTTCCTTCACCGAACTGAAGTACTTTAATGGGTCTTTCTTTTTTTCCGGTCTTTGCCGCATTTAATAATTCCATTGTCATATCTCCTATCAAATCATTGGTTTTGCTTACATTGATCTGTAAGTGCTTACATTTGCATTTTATATTGTTTCTCACAGAAAGTCAACTACCTTTTTTTAAGAAAAAATCCCTGAATTCACGGTTCTTTCAAGCTTTAAGGATAATTGACGTATATAAAATATTTTTTTGCACTTGCTTTTTAAATCTGCTTAATGTATTCTGTCTATGAAAACAGTTACATTTTTAATTGTAAACGTTATTATGTCAATCAGGTCAAAGGGGGGAAATGTGCTGCCATGACAATTTATGATATTTCAGAAAAGGCGGGCGTATCGATTGCAACTGTATCCCGTGTTCTTAACGGAAACACAAATGTAAAGCCCAAAACAAAAAAGCGAGTCATGGATGTAATAGAAGAATACGGTTATACACCTAACGCATTCGCAAGGGGATTAGGTCTTAACACCATGAATACGATTGGCATACTTTGTGCAGATTCTTCTGATCTGTACCTTGCCAAAGCTGTTTACTATATAGAACAGCTTCTTCGTGAAAACGGATACAACTCTATCCTGTGCTGTACAGGCTATGATTTTCAAACAAAAAAATCCTCCATGGAACTGCTGTTATCCAAACGCGTTGACAGCGTGATCATGGTAGGTTCCAACTTTATATCCGATGATGCCGATTCTAATCAGTATATCAAAGATGCCGCAGCCCAGATCCCTGTCATGCTTTTAAATGCCGATTACGACTATCCCAACGTATACTGTACATTATGTGATGATTATAAATCCATATTGGAGGCTACCCAGACTTTATTTGCGAGCGGGATACACAATGTTCTGTATTTGTATAATTCACAGTCTTATTCCGGTCTTAAGAAACTGTCTGGTTATCAGGCCGCCATTCTGCAGAGCAGCCGTCCGTTCAGACCTGAATTTGCTCAATACTACAACGGTGAACGCGAAAACATTGATGCCATAGCTGATTTTCTCACGCAAATAAATGAAAGTGGCATCTGTTTTGATGGTATCGTAGCCTCTGACGATATTCTTGCCATCGGTGCAATGAAATACTGTAAGCGTAAAAATCTATCTGTTCCTGATGATTTCGCTATTATCGGATATAACAACTCACTTCTGGCATCCTGTTGCGAACCTCCTCTTACTTCTGTGGACAGTCATCTGCATACTCTGTGCAATCAACTGGTCAAAACCCTGATGGGCGTTCTATCAGATCAGGAAATGCCTCAGAAAGTAATCTTCTCCGGAGAATTAAAAATACGTGGAACTACTCGTTCCTTCTGATCTCTCGCTGCAATCTGAATCAGGAATACACACAGTTCTCTCATGATTTCCTTTGTATCCTGATCCAGATTTCGATATGCATTCCAGATTCCGATCCAGTTCTTCCACGCCTCCTGTGAAAGTTCAGACAAAGTCTGTGCCTGTGTTGTTTCCAGTAATTCAAAGAAGCTATCCAGAAATCCTTTGATTTTTTCTCTGTCCAGTGCCAACAGCCATGCATTCATTTTCCTATAAAGCTGCATGCGTCTCATGTCCTGTTTATCGCTGATGACGAAATTGCTTCCTTCAATTTTCCATGAAAGCGAAATATGTTGTAGTACACCTATTTCACTGCTTTCTATCGAAATGTATTCTTCCTCCCCCTGCATAAGCATTCCTACAAAAGATTCCGATGGAATATATTTTATGATTTTATCTTCTATCCGGCTCTTATCAAACCGGGCCAGATAATCGGGCCTAAATCCCGGTCCGTCATAATTATAAACAGCTCCTATCCGTCTCTTTAATTTATCCTTGCATGTTATTGCAGCATAAACAGCCAGATTTCCTCCTTTAGAATGACCTCCAAGGTAAAATCTGGCATGTCTTTTACGCATCATTAAATACGCTACTTCCTCAAAATATGTTCTGCTGCGTTCCTGCGCTGCCACCGGGGTACGATACGCCATATAGAAATCCTCCTTCCATCCAATCAGCGCATCATCTGTTCCCCGAAAAGCAATATAGATATCTCCGTTTCCCAGAAGTAATGTAATTGCACTAAACTGCATACCACTTTCCTCATCTGTCTCATTCACATAGCAACATGCAGCCGTACTTCTGAACCTTCTGGATTGTATGATCTTGTAGAACAGTTCTCTGTTCCCTGTCCTTTCCCAGGTTACCGATATAAAATAATCCGGATCCATCCGCCCCTCTAATTCTCTTAATTTAACTGCCCTTTCTTTTCCGAAAGACACTGGCACGATACCATCAAACACATAATATGAAAAATGTGCCATTACCAGCCCGTCCACCGGTCCGAAGGGTTTCTCTGCAAAGGAATATCCACCGTATTCATCAAGATACGTCATGATATTGCCCACATTAAACCTCCTATATTTTTAATATAAAATACCATCATAGTAATCCAACAGCAGATTTACCACTTCATTGTATTGCTGAATTCCTTCTTCCACGCCATTAAGCTTCAGATTCGTATTCAGGAAATTATTTGAAACCTTTTTCACTGTTGATGTTTTTACAACCGCCTTCTTCTCAACAGCCTCCCAGTCTTCTCTTGTAAGAAAAACATTGTCATCTGCCACTGTATCGCTGATTCTTACATGTTTCTTATAAGCAGCCTTATTCTTACCAATTGATTCATAGAAATCATTATTTACATAATTGAGTACACTTAGATATCCACAATATTGTAAAAATTCGTCGTCAGATTCCACGCATGCCAGATATCCTATCATATTGGCATCATTTTCATAAATAAACCCTTTTGTATGTGCAAGCTCATGGCATACCGTAGGTGCTACATTTGTCACATACATTACAGAATTTATATTGGCTTCCATGGAAAAAGGAAAATAATATCCCATGATATACTGCTGACTGAAGAACTCTGAATAAGAAAGATATTTAGGTGTCACATAATAACCCGATAACCTGTCATATTTATCCCCCAGTGATCGCATGGCATTAACAGACTCTGCTATCAAATCTCCATCATATACTGCAGTTCCCTGGTCATCCCTTTCAATTTTTACAGCAAGTGTATTACATTGTTCAACCAGATAATCCCTGAGTGTTGCAAGATTCTTTTTCGTGTATACATTTTTCCCTTGTGTATCAATATCCAATACTGCGGTATCTGACAGGTCAACAACCATTGTACCTGTTTCTTTTACCATATATTGTTTCGCAAAACCGGTAGCATGATACAGAATAAAGCAATTCAATGTCATCACTCCGGCAACTGCCAAAACAATCCATGCATATACCCTTCCGAATCGTCTTAACTGAACATGATATTTACGTTTACATAATAAGTTGTAAATAAAAAAGCCGATTCCGAACGCAGTAATACATACTGCCAGAATCAGCATAATTTCACCCACAGAGATAGACAGCGCACTGGTAAGACGCGCATACGTATTCAGCCATATAGGAAATATATGATCAATATACCAGTCACATAATTCCGTACTTTTCCATGCCAGAAGATTGAGTGCCAGCACTGCAAGAGCTCCTACTGCATAGATAATTTTACCAATTATTCCATTTTTAGTCGTCTTCTCCATAGCAATTCTCCTTCAGATATTGTTCAACAGTTACTTTATATTGTATATAATAACTCTTTTTTATTATCAAACTGTAAATAAATTGTGAACAATAACCAAATTCAAATTGAACTTAATTCATACATTTTAAATTTATCTTATAATGACATTACTGTAACAGGTAATTTCCAAATCTTCCCATATCACTTTTTTGAAGATTAGCATGTATATATACGCCATCCTCCCTGTAATCGCATTGATATACAACCGCATTATCATTCAGATAGGACACAATATCCCCCCTGGTATAAGGAATAAGCAGCTCGCAATCCTGATAACCTCCTGATAATTTACCCTCTATCAAAGTTAAGAGCGCATCTATTCCATCAGGAGATTTTGCAGACATATAAATTTTCTCATCACCCTGTACAACAGCAAACTGTCCCATACCACACAGATCAGCTTTGTTAAATACATATATCATTGGGATCTGATCTGCTCCAAGTTCTCTGAGTGTATCTGCTGTCACTTTCATATAATCCTGATAATGCTCATCTGAATAGTCTATGATCTGCAACAGAAGATCTGCCTCTTTTGCCTCTTCAAGTGTGGAATGGAATGCCTTGACCAGACTATGCGGCAATTTTGAAATAAATCCTACTGTATCTGATAGCAAAAAAGGCTTACGATCCGGTGGCGCTATTCGTCTGACCGTTGTATCCAGCGTCGCAAACAGCATATCCTTCTCCAGAACCTGCTTCTCTTCATCCTTAACGTATGCATTAAGAAGCATATTCATGATCGTTGATTTTCCTGCATTTGTGTAGCCAACCAGAGCAACTCTGGGAATTCCGCTGCGTGCTCTTTTTTGCCGTTGGGTTCTGCGCTCTCCAGCTATTGTATTCAGTTCGCGTTTCATATTAGTTAATCTCTGCTCTAATCGCCTTCTGTCCAATTCAAGCTTTTTTTCGCCTGCGCCCTTGTTACTCATTGCACCACTTGCGCCACCCTGTCTGGATAACGCATCATGCAGTCCAACAAGTCTGGGCAGCATATATTGCAATCTGGCTACTTCTACCTGAAGTTTAGCCTCCCTGGTCTTTGCTCTGGTAGAAAATATTTCCAATATCAGGGTTGTTCTGTCCATAACAGGCTTATCCAGTTCTCTCTGTAAATTACGTAACTGTACAGGCGAAAGTGCATTGTCAAAAATTACAATATCAGCCTCAAGCAATTCTACAGCCTGCCGAACTTCTTCTACTTTACCGGCGCCAATATAAGTAGCCGTATTGGCATATTCCATATTCTGTTGTGCCTGTCCTACAACTTCCATCTCGCAGGCTTCTGCCAGACTCCCTAATTCCTGCATAGACAATTCAAAGTTGTCTTCATCATTCAGATTGACGCCTACAATAAACGCACGTTCCATATTAATATCCATGCCCTTCCAGTAACCTGCATATTTTCAGATACTTCAAAATCCTATGCAGGTACAATATTTACTATTGCCTTTCGTTGATTGAATCATACGGGGAAATCAACTACTTGTCAAGAGATTCACATAGCAAAAGAAGGCTGATATCTGATAGCAAAGAATTGGGAGGATACTACCAGAAGAAGCCTTCTTTCTAAGGATTACTATATTGAAAAAGAGTTAAGTGAAAAGCATTTCTGCTCATTCGTGACTAAGTTATCACGAATCTATATATAATATATTAAATTGTCTGATAATTGTCAATATATTTTCTAAAAATTATGAAAATAATATTCTTTTGAAAAAGTGTTGACAATCAGCGCATATTTTAGTTATAATAGCATTTGTCAGTTACGGGGTGTGGCTCAGTTTGGCTAGAGCGCCATCTTAGGGAGGTGGAGGCCGCAAGTTCGAATCTTGTCACTCCGACTAACAGAAGACACTGTAAAATCATTGATTTGCAGTGTCTTTTTTATGTAAAATAATTCAAACCATATAAAAAAGCTTTTACATTTTGAACAAAATGCTCATACTGCAAAAGCCTTTTTATTAGCATATTATAAAAATTAAGCGTTTACCTGATCTTTTAATGCCTTGCCAGCCTTGAACTTAGGTGCCTTGGAAGCTGCAATCTTCATAGTTTCACCTGTCTGAGGATTTCTTCCTTCTCTTTCAGCTCTTTCAGATACTTCAAAAGTACCGAATCCTACTAAAGAAACCTTCTCGCCCTTTGTAAGTTCTTCAGAAACAGTTTCAACAAAAGCATTCAATGCTGCTTCTGCATTTTTCTTTGTTAAGCCAGTCTTAGCTGCCATTGAATCGATTAATTCTGTCTTATTCATTTTAATCCTCCAAATTATAAATGTTTTATGCAAGGGCTATTATAATATAAGAATGGCTTAAAATCAACAAATATTATTTTTCCCACTGTTGGAGGACAGAAACAAATGCCGGGATCAGTTGTTTCTTACGTGAAACCAAATCCTTCAATTCAAATTTATGCAGGGACTTGGAAAGTTGGAATGCCTCAATGACCAATTCCTCTGCTCTTGGTCCAAAACATAAAAGTTCTGTCTTTTCGTATACAATATTAGTAAGCATAAAGAAACACATATCTTCCTGAAGTGTGGGTAGTATTTCATTTATATATGGCACGATTTTTTCCTTAATCTCTTCCAACTCAATACTGTTCATGGAATTTATCTGTCCTACACCAAACTGGAAGTCATTGACAGTAAAGTTCTTATAGTCCTGTTTAAAAATTTCTGAAGCATCTTTATTACTCAGATCACTTCCGGCGCCAAACATATCAATTGCAAATTCCTCTATCTCTACGCCACATATTTCCGAAAGGTGAGCCGCGGCTGCCTTATCTACTTCTGTAGCTGTAGGAGAATGGAACATTAATGTATCTGAAATAATTGCTGCCATCATAATACCTGCAATATTCTTCGGAATCTCGATTCCTCTCTCCTGATACATCTGATATATAATTGTGGCAGTACATCCTAAAGGTTGATTTCTGAAAAATACCGGAGACATTGTTTCCAGTGTACCAATTCTATGATGATCTATAATTTCCAGAATATCTGCGTACTCTATACCATCTACTGCCTGTGCTGTCTCATTATGGTCTACAAGGATCAGTCTCTTTTTACGTAAGTTCAACAGAGTTCTACGCGATATCATTCCCACATAATTATCTTCTTCATCCATCACAGGGAAGTCATGATAACGCTTCTTTTTCATGATCGACCTGATATCTTCCGTTTTGTCCGTAATCTTAAATGTCGTCAATTTCTCTTTTTTCATAAAATATCCAATTGACATACTCTGATTGATAAGTCTTGCTACGGAAAACGAATCATACGGGGTATTGATCACAATACAATTATGTTCCTTTGCAAAATGCTGAATGGTCTTGGACACCTTTGCTCCCATACTGATCACAACACATGCTGCTCCCATTTCGATTGCACATAATTGCGTTTCATAACGATTTCCCAGAATAACCATATCACCCGGATGGATATAATCTTCCAATACATCCGGATTAGCAGTTGCGATAACTACTTCTCCACTTTCAAAATATCCATCTTCACTTCCTACGATCATCCTGGCATCCAGTGTTTCCAGAATATTTCTATAAGAAGTTTTGGCAGTTGATAAAATGCAGTTGTCATATACATCCATATATGCATTAGCAATATCACCAATTGTGATAATACCTATCAGTTTACCATTTTCCAATACAGGAAGTGTTACATCACCTCTATCACGCATCATATGCCATGCTTTCTTCAATGATACGTCTGCCGTAACACCTTCTACATCATTCATATCAATATCCCTTGCATCTGTCATAACATCATCAAGATACATTGGGGCTTCTACATGAAACGCATTTAATACATACTGTGTTTCCTGATTAATCTGACCTGCTCTGGCAGGAATATATTTTCCTTCATCACATACATTTTTTAAATAAGCATATGCAATTGCAGAACTGATAGAATCCGTATCGGGATTTTTATGACCTACAACATATACCGGTCTCTCACTCTTTTCCATAATATCCATAAATAAATTCTACTCCTTATTACTGATTATACACAGTTATAAATTAAGTATAACATACTCTTCCTTCTCTACACTAGATATTTTTTTTACAACTTCCCTGTTATAATGCTTCATTGAATTGTCTGCTTATTTATTTAATTGTATGCAAATTATTGAAAATTTCAAAAATTAATGCTATAATAAATTGCATATTTGAATTGTACTAAACTACTCGTTGATAACTATTTTAATAAAACTATACAGAAAGGTATGGTGTAATTCCATGAGAGGATATGAGAAATTCACAGTACTTGAGTGTGAGGAAATCGAAAAGGTAAAGAGGATCGGCGAACTTCATGGTAATTCCCCTGAGTTAAAAGAGGCTTGTCAGGAGGCGTACCATCTATATCGTGAAGGTAAAATTTCTGCAGAATGTTATGGAAAGATTTACTCAGAAGCATTTGATAACTATTTGGATGTTATCATGTAATTTTAACAAAAATAGGCAATGTGATTTGTTTTCACACTGCCTATTCTTTATAATAATTTTTATCCTGTATGCTGGAAATAACCCTTCCCAATTCATGCCAGTCACTTCTGTCTTTTTTCTCTATATAAATACTCTTACCTCTTCCATGTATCGGATATAATTCATATCGTCCCTCATGCATTAGAACTTTTCTGATATACACTATTTTTGTTTTCATGTTAATGCTCACTGTAATATCCCCAATTCTTGGCATGCGCTCTTCCAACAGTATGATATCGCCTTTAGCATAGACCGGTAATAAACTGTTCTCTGTAACTCGTATTCCCTTCGTCACACGTCCCTCATACCTGTCAGGAATTTCTACTTTTTCTACATTAGCAGAATCAAAGCACATTCCATCTTCCATATATCCGCTCAATGTGATCACATCGATCCAAACACCAGAATCTACAGCTTTGCCTTGTGCATGACGAAATTCTGCATCAAAATCCAAATAATATTCAATTCTGTTACATGTTGCTGCAGGTGCGTTATATATTTTATTAAGAACCTGATCTCTGTATTCTGTACTTCCGTACAAAATAGGAATAGGAATATTTAATACGATGGAAGCCCTATATGCTGTATAAAGCGCTATGGAATCTGTCATCCCGGATACCATCTTACGATACCCGGGCACAGACATCTCCAGCTTTTCAGCCATTTCCCACTGTGTCCATCCACGTATTGTCCGTTCCTTTTCCAGTGTATTGATAAATGAATTTTTCAATTCCTGTCGTTGCATTACATTCCCCATCTCCGGCTTTTGCAGATACTGTGTATCCATCCAGTACTGTAGTATACTTTTTTCTTCTCCTTTTCGCTACATAAAACTTCAAAAGTAACCTCCGAGTTTTTGCAGAAAATGATAAAATTTATTTTGATAATACAATATTTTTGAAATTATGTAAACAAATCTATAGAGAAATGAGGAATACCCCATAATGAATGAACGTAAATGTGAAAAGCTCGATACCATGAGAATGAAAGATATTGTTGCTCAACTGACTGATATCATATACCTTTTATGTGATGCCAAACAAAAAGATATTGCAATGATCATAAACCAATTTACCAATTTGACCGATGAAGAACGTGAAAGTCTGCATATTGCATTCTCTCGAGAACGTTAAAACAAAAAAAGTACTGAGCAGACTCCCCTACTCAGTACAAATCTATTCGCAACTGGCTGTCATCCTATTCAGTGATAGCGAAGACCCTATAGCTTTGCGTCGCCGGATTTCTCACGGTTTTGCCATAATCAAATACTCACCATCGTCATTATACAAGCTATGTATACTAACGTCAACCCATTGAAATAAAGTTGCACACTTAGTCCTTTTGTCCTAATATTTCTGACTTCTCTATACAATTGGATACATAAGTTTTATTACACAAAATATATCACAGACTATGTATTAGAAAAGGCTGATTCCAGAAGCATAGTCATTATTTACTACATAATATACCATGTTCTCTTCCGGTTTAACATATACACGAACATCCTGAATGGAATCTGCTTTATGACCTTCTGCAACATATGCTTTCTTAACCTTTTCTACAATATCCTTAGTTAATACTTCATTATTGCCGAATTGCACATAAATTTCTTCATTTACGGCTGTTTTCTTGGCTGTAGGTGCCTTTTCCTTTGCAGGTGCTGCTTTAACAGAGTCTTCTTTTACTGCTGCAGCCTTGGCAACAGGTGCTTCAGCTTCTTTCACTACAGTTTCCTCAACTTCTTTAACTGCAGACTTTATTACCTTCTTTACCGGCTCCTTCTTCTCTACTGTTTTTCTTACTACTTTCTTTTCTGCCATATTATCATCTTCCTCTCTCTCTAAATCTGATGCCATAAGTTCTTCCGCATTTTTTTTAGCTTTTTGCTGTTTCATTGCTTCTCTTTCAATTGCTACAGCCTCGGCAATCGCCCTTTTCACAACAGCCTTTTGTATGCCTTTTGTCTGAGGCTTTAACAAAATCCGCGAACTAGCTCCCTTCATAATGTACTCCTCCCTGTTGTTGTGGAACACGTTTTCACGCATATCTAGGATATCATATAAATTCTCGTAATTCAATTTATTTACATAATTTTTGTGAAAAAATATACGTTTTTGCTTTTAAAAAATCCATTTTTAAGTATATTTTTATATATATTGGATGCCGATTGGAAAACTTATGCAAAGTAACACAAAAATATTACATACATAATCTTGCTCTATTCAGAAAATACTATAAAAAGAGGAGGATATTAATATGCACAATAAAGTACTTGATTGTATTGCCTTAACAATAACCATTATTGGTGCTGTCAACTGGGGACTGATTGGATTCTTTGATTTCAATTTAGTTGCAACTATTTTTGGCAGCATGTCCTGGCTTTCCAGAATTATATATGCCCTGGTAGGAATCAGTGGATTATATCTGATCACATTCTATCTATACTGCAACAATTCCACTGCAGAATCATAAACACATTCAAATATGTCAAAAGGCTATCTATCAATTTGATTGATAAATAGCCTTTTATCTTCTTATTTATTGCGCCTGATAAAATATCTGAGTAAGTGGTGAATCTTTATCCAGTATAATAGTCTTATTATCTCCACTTATAGAATTCTTCAATGCATCCAAACTTCTTGTAAAACTGTAAAAATCGGCTTTTGAAGCATCATTATATGCCTCTGACATAATCCGCATATATTCTGCTTCTCCTTCTGCATTTAGAATCTCTGCCTGTTTCTCTGCATCTGAGATCAACATTGCCGATTCTTTATCTGTCGTATTTCGAATAACCTGTGCCTCTGAATTACCTTCTGCCGTATATGTAGCTGCTATATTTTCACGTTCTGAAATCATTCTCTGGAATACAGCATCCTTATTATCCTCCGGCAGATCCAACAACTTGATTTCTACAGAAGCAATTTCAATACCGTACTGATTGATGGAAGATATTCCTGCCATAATATAATTAGTCAGTTCCTGCCCTCTGGCAGCAATAATATCAGACTGTGTCATACTACTGATCACATTTTTAATAGAATTGTATACTGCTACATCAATTCGTCCCTCTGCGTTTGCCTGAGATGTATTCAGTGTCTGTGCAAACACCTTCGGATCAGTAATTCTCCATAATACAAAACTATCCACGATCATTGACTTTTTATCCTGTGTAATAACATCTGATTTGGCAATATCATATAATTGCAGCTCTTTCGAAACAGTATCTACTTCCTGGATAAAAGGAATTTTTACATATAATCCGGGGGCTGAGACTACCTTTTCTATTTTTCCAAATTCTTTCACGATACCATACTGATTTTCGCGGATCACAAACATTGCATTCACTATAAAAATCAGAAGGATAATTGCAACAACTGTGCCTATTATTTTATTAATTTTCTTTTTCACAATATTTCCCTCCTATTCTGCCTGTGTCTGTGTATCCGAATTTGCCTGCGAACTCTGTTTTCCTGAAATGTCATCAATACGCAGTTCATCAAGATATAGTGTCTTATTCAGATTGCCGCTTCCATCATCTATGATCAATTTAACTCCAGGTAATACATCTTCCATTGTTTCATAAAACATTCTCTGTTTTGTAATTAATGGATTCTTTACATATTCTTCATACATTTCATTAAATCTCACTACCTGCGCTGTAGCTTCATTAATTCTTTTCTGTTTCGTAGCTTCTGCATCCTGAATAATCTGGTCTGCCTTTGCTTTTGCCTGTGGAATCTGTTCATTCTGATACTTATTTGCATTATTGATTGCAGTTTCCTTGCCTTGTTTAGCTGTTTCAACCGCCTTGAAAGCTTCTATTACTTCTGCTGTTGGTGGCTCTGCATCCTGCATGGATATATTCACCAACATAAGTCCTATATCCTGCTGTTCAAGTTTCTCTACGATCATTTCCTTAATTGATGCCTGTATTTCATTTTTTCCTGTTGTAATAACATCATCTACCGTATAATTACTTACCACTGTTCGAATACAGGATTGCGCTATATTTTTCAGAATTTCCGTAGGCTGTTTTGAATTATAAAGGTATTTCACGGGATCTGATACTTTATACTCTACATAAAAATCTACATTTACAAAATTAAAATCAGACGTGATCATCAGAGACTCTGCCTCTGCTTCTTCTGTGCTGACCTCCGAAGTACCTGCAGGGTTATAGCCAATAGGAAACCCTAAAATTGTCGTATTTACCTTGGTGACTTTCTGAATAAACGGGATTTTAAAATGAAGTCCTGATGTTACTACACTGCCTGCTTTTCCAAAAGTAGTAACTACACCCTGCTCCTGTTCTTTGATTGAATACACTGATTCAAAGGCAACTGTACAAAAGAATAATATCACTATCACAGTAATTACAATTTTCCCAACACCTTTTTTTCCTTTTCCCGATTTTTTATTCTGCTTCACACTATCATTATCATCTTGTGCCCTAAACTCTCTAAAGTTGTCTGCCATTCCTTTTCTCCTGATTTTCACCGTAATTTCGTTGTACTATATTTTCTTCTTCAAAACAGCCAGTAAATATTCCCACATTCTCTTTGTTGAAGAAATACTAAGTTTTTCTTCTGTTGTATGAATGTTATAAATATTAGGTCCAAAAGATACACAATCCAGTCCAGGCAGTTTGGAAATCATAATACCACATTCCAGTCCCGCGTGGATTGCTTCCACTTTAACATCCTGCCCAAACATTTCCTTATATGTCTCAACCATAGTTTCACGTAACCTGGAATCCTTCTTATATTGCCATCCCGGATATTCTCCATAACTTGAAACCGTTCCTCCAGACAATTCTGTAAGAGTTTTCAGCAGACTCATAATATGCCTTTTGGCAGATTCTATGGAACTTCTGACTGCGCTATAGCTTACCAGCTTATCCTGTTCAAGCCTAAGTACTCCTACATTTAATGAAGTTTCCACCAGTCCTTCTATATCTGCACTCATCGATATTACTCCATTCGGCAACAATTCCAGAAAATCTACTACACGATTAGTTGACTGTATATCCAGCACATTTTTTATACCAATCGGTTGCCGTTTACTACAAATATAAAGATCTGTCTCTTTTGAAATATTTTCATTCTTAATAATTGCGTTAATCTGTTCAATTTCCTCTTCAAATGCCTTCTCCATTCCATCCGGCACATAGACTACAGCCTGCGCTTCTCTTGGAATTGCATTATCTTTTTCGCCTCCTGTTAATTCAGCAATTTGAATATTAATAATGTTCTGTACCATTTTAAGGACTCTACCAACCAACTTGATCGCATTAGCATGTCCCTTATTAATTTCAGTTCCAGAGTGTCCACCTGTTAAACCTCCAACTTCTATTTGGAAATAACTGCCTTCCCTGCTTTCTCTGATAACTGGAATATTACAATCTACCCTGGCACCACCTGCACAACTGGTCAGTAAAATTCCTTCCTCTTCTGAATCAATATTGAGCATTCTGGTTGATTTTAACATGGACAGATCAATTCCTACTGCACCTTCCATACCAATCTCTTCATCTGTTGTAATGACAGCCTCAATTCGTGGATGTTGAATAGAATCATCATCCAAAACAGCTAAAATATACGCAACTGCGACTCCATCATCTCCACCAAGGCTGGTTCCCTCTGCATAAATGTAATCACCTTCTATTTTTAGCCTCAAAGGATCTTTCTCCATATCAATGTCACAGTCTGATTTCTTAACTGCCACCATATCCATATGTCCCTGTAAAATAATAGGATCTACTTCTTCATATCCAGGTGTGGCATCTTTAACAATAATAATATTATTATATTCATCTCTTATTACAGATAATTCTCTATCCCTGGCAAATTGTTCAAGATAACTGCTGATTGCATCCAGATTTCTGGAGCCATGAGGAATATTGCATATTTCTTCAAAATAATAAAATACCTTCTCCGGCTGTAAATTTTCTAGCACACGCATCCTCTAATCCTCTTTCCTCTATATTTATATAAAATAGTATCTTCTATTAATATATCAGACTCCCTTATTTCCGTAAACAGTTTCATATTCTATTTTTGATAGCACAAAATGAAAATAAAAAAACTGCTGTTTATTACTAAACAACAGTTAAATACGTTCTAAACTCCCCGAGTAGGGCTCGAACCTACAACAACTCGGTTAACAGCCGAGTGCTCTACCATTGAGCTATCGAGGAAAATGTTTTGCTTCGCAAACCAACATGAGAATACTCTGCATTCCCAGCAGTTCCTAGTAACTCTTCAAAAGGTATTCCCTCAAAACCGAATACAACTGCTCGCTTCGCTCTCTGT
>ULWY01040233.1_pt1 | contig 59632 bp, 35 predicted proteins | sample 1960761 | NCBI WGS metagenome assembly ULWY01 (sample SAMEA4835824, study PRJEB28245) | human gut metagenome | biome: gut microbiome; material: fecal sample | place: Denmark | collected 2008 | reverse complement strand
ATATTATCCATAAAAAGGTATGCTCTAAAATTTCCTATGTGCGGATAACTATATACTGTAGGTCCACATGAATACATCTTCACCACATTGCCATCGTGTGCTGGAACTTCTTCCTTTGTGCGGGTGAGTGAATTGTAAAATTTAACCATAATAAAATCCTCCAAAACAAATTATATCTTTTTGTTAAGATATGTTGAGAGAGTTTCAAGTGCTCTATCCACTTCTGTGTTTGGCTCACTGAAAAACTCTTCAAGAGATTGAATAAAACAGGCAAGTTCTTGTTTGCCTTTTTCTGTAAGGAACATCATTCTACATCGTTTGTCAATCTCTCCTTGTTTTGAAACGACAAGACCTTCTTCTTCAAGTGCTTTTGTCATCAAAGCAAAATTGGATTTTTTGAGTCCAAGTTTGTCAATAATCATACTAACTGACAAGTTTTCGTATTGTGAGATAAAATATAAAACCTTCATTTTAAGCAAATTGTTTTTTGCAAAGTGTTTTGTAAGGTTTTCTGTCAAAGCTTCTATTTCCAATATCTTGTCAACATTTTTCATATACCATTATTATATAAAAAGCAATTTTATTTTGCAACTGTTTTGCTTGCTTTTTACCTAAAAAGTTATTAAAATATGACTATAACTTGTGAAAAGGATTGAAATATGGCATTAACAGGAACTATTGAAGATATTGTGTATAGAAATGAAGAAAATGGTTACACCGTTGCTAGACTTGAAAAAGATGACTCTGTAGTGACTGTTGTTGGGAAATTTATTGATGTTCAAGTGGGGGCAGAGGTCAAACTTGAAGGGAAATATGAAAAGACAAAATATGGCGTCCAGTATGCATTTGAGTCGTATGAAATGTCTGTTCCGCAATCAATGGAAGGACTTGAAAAATATCTTGGAAGCGGGCTTATTCGTGGAGTTGGACCAGTGACAGCAAGAAAAATTGTTGAGCATTTTGGTGCTGACACTCTTGATGTTTTGGAATATGCACCACAGAAACTCCAACAAGTCTCTGGAATAAGCGAAAAGAAAGCTGTAGAAATTGGTTTCTCGTTCAAAGAGCATCGTGAAGTGCAAAACACCATAATTTTGTTGCAGGGTTACAACATCACGACAAACATGGCACTCAAGATTTATAATGTTTATCATGAGAAGACTGCAGACATTATCAAAAACAATCCATATAAATTGGTGGAAGATATTGACGGAATTGGCTTTGCGACCGCAGACAAAATTGCTCAAAATGCAGGACTTCCACAAGATTCGACTTTTAGAATCAGAGCTGGACTTATTTATGTTTTGAAAACATCTTGTGAGAAAAACGGAAACACTTATCTTCCAAAGGTTATGCTCTTGGAAGAAGCAGCAAAGGCTCTCGAATTGGTTTTAGAAGATTATCAAGAAAAATTTCAACAAGCATTTGACTCGCTTTGCGTCGACAGAACAGCAGTTACAACTTGGGTGGACAATACCGAAATTGTTATGCTGTCAAAATATTATTATTACGAAAATTCTATTGCTCAAAAACTGGTTTGGCTGGCAAACTGCCAAGAAGAAGGCAAATTTGATGTAGATGAAGAAATTGCAAGTTATGAGTCAAAGAACAACATTTTACTTCATGAAGAGCAAAAAAATGCCATCAAGGGTGCGATAAACAATGGCGTTTTTGTAATCACTGGTGGCCCTGGAACAGGAAAAACAACGATTATCAAGTGTATTCTTGAAATTTTGACAGCACAGCAAAAGACTGTTTCGCTTGTTGCGCCAACTGGGCGTGCGGCAAAGAGAATGAGCGACAGCACAGGAAGAGAAGCAAAAACTATTCACAGACTTTTGGAAGTCAATGTTATTCAATCAAATGAAAGCTTTTTTGTTCACAACGAAAGCAATCCGCTCAAAACCGATGTTGTGATTGTGGATGAAGTTTCCATGGTTGATGCCGCTTTGATGTGTGCACTTCTCAAAGCAATGCCAAGAGATTGCAAATTGATTTTGGTCGGTGATAAAGACCAGTTGCCAAGTGTCGGAGCAGGAAATGTTTTGGCTGACATTTTGGAAAGTGGTGTTATCTCTTATTGTATGCTTACAAAAATTTTTAGACAAGGTGAGAAGAGCTTGATTATTACAAACGCACACCTTATCAATGAAGGGAAAATGCCACTTATTGACAATACAAGCATGGATTTCTTCTTTGATAGCAAAAATGACCCAGAAGTAATAAAGGATACAATTTTGGAGCTTGTTACAACTCGTCTTCCAAAATTTTTGGGCGTTGATCCACAGACAATTCAGGTTTTGGCACCACTTAAAGCAGGCGTGTGCGGGATTGAAAACTTAAATAAAGTTTTGCAAGAAAGAATAAATCCGTCATCACCAGACAAACGTCAAGTTGAATTTGGAAGAACGATTTTTAGAGAAGGTGACAAAGTTATGCAAATGAGCAACAACTATGACCTTGAATGGAAAAAACATGGGCGCTATGCTGATGAAATAGGCAAAGGAGTGTTTAATGGAGATATTGGCATTGTAAGCACTATTGACCCAAATACCAGTGAAGTTATTGTGGAGTTTGAAGATGGTAGAATTTGCCTTTATACAAGACCTGATTTAATTGATTTGTCGTTGTCTTATGCAATAACAATCCACAAAAGTCAAGGTTCTGAATTTGATACTGTTATCATTCCTGCAATTGCAGGGCCAAGCATAATTTTGACAAGAAATTTGATTTATACTGCTGTCACTCGTGCGAAGAAAATGGTTGTAATTGTTGGAGAAAAACTTTATCTCAAACGCATGGTGTCAAACAAATATACAGCAACGAGATTCACTCTGCTCAAAAAATTGCTTGTTATGGCTGATGAAAAAATCAAAAAGATGTTTTAGTTTTCGTTTTGACAAAACAAAATATACAAACTTTGAAAAGTAAAAAAACTGCTTGAGTTTAAGCAGTTTTTTTGTTTGATTTTTTCTTCTTCGAGACTTTTTCTTCAACAGGTTGTTGTTCCTTTTCTGTGTTATTTAAAATTTCCTCTTGTATTTTATTTTCAGCATTTTTGTTGGCTGTTTCCTGTCTTGTTTGCTTTTCCTTTTTAGCAGCCTTTTTCTTTTGTATAGATTCGACAACTATTGCTTCATCAGAATCTGCGATAGTTTCTTCTTTTGACCATTTTCTTGTTAATTTTTCCCACAAGTTTTCGGCACTGTATTTGTTTGCTTTGTTTTTGAAAACTTCCAAGCCTTGTGAAATGTTTTTTTCTTCAGCATTTACTGTGGAAAGTGCTTGTTTTTTTCTTAGCCGTTTGTTTATTATCCATTCTTTTAGATAGAAAATACAGACAATTACCAAAGCTTCACAAAGCAAAAGTGCAGTTAAAGTTATCATAACTGGAACGGTATAATCTGTTATCCCGAAAAATTTTCCAAGTCCTGCAAGGCAAGAACAAATCAAGATTGCGGAGATGCTGACACAAATTGCTCTAAGCCAGTTGAGTGGCCAACATACCCAAACCAAATTTATAAATCCATCGAATGTCAAAAGCAAGGTGCAAAGAGAAGTGAATTCTGTCGCTGTCAAGGTTGATGTATTTTCATTTAAGATAAGAACGATAAGGATGCTGATAAACATCAAGAGTGAACAAGGAATTGATTTCTTCAAAACCTGCGGGATGAAATTTCCTCGGATAAGTTCTTTGTTTGGTTGGAAAGTTAAGATAAACGATGGAATTCCAATGACAAACATTTCAAGAAGCAAAAGTTGTTTTGGTGTAAACGGATAAGAGATTCTCAAAATAAGTGTTGTTATGCAAAGCATGATTGTGAAAAGGGTCTTCATCAAATACAAAACTGATGAGTGTTGGACATTGTTTACGATTTGACGACCTTCTTTTACAATTGAAGGGAGAGCAGAGAAGTTGCTTTCCATTAAAACTAGATGAGAAATGTTTCTTGCAACTTCGCTTCCGTCAGCCATGGCAATAGAACAGTTTGCTTCTTTGAGAGCAAGTGTGTCATTTACACCATCGCCAGTCATTGCAACTGTGTTTCCCTGCGTTTTCAAGGTTCTGATGATTGTATGTTTTTGTTCTGGTGTCACTCTGCCAAAGACAGTAAATTTGTTTGCAATTTGTGCGACTTCTTGCAAACTCATGTTTTCAAGTGAGATATATTTATCACTGTGTTCAACTCCAACTCTCTTTGCAATTTTTGAAACGGTCAATGCGTCATCACCAGAAATAATTTTGATGTCAACATTGTTTTCTTTAAACCATTTGATTGTCTCAATGGCATCTTTTCTGATATGGTCTTCCAAAACAAAGAAGCAAACAAGTTTTCCATGCTTTCCGGCTGACCTTTCTGTGTAAGGGTTTGCATCTTCAACCAAAGAAATTACTCGCAAGCCTTTTTCCATATATTCGTTCATCAATTTCTTTTGTTGGGCGGTGATTTGGCATTTTATAAATCCAATTGCACCAACATAATAAGTTTTTCCATTTGAAAGAGTTGTGGCACTGTATTTTCTTTGTGATGAAAATTCGATAACATTTTTTACTTCACTATTGAGTTCTTTTCCAAAATGTTCAACAAGTGCAACACTGGTTGCATTCATTGTCTTTTGATGTGCCATAACATTTTTCATGATATTTTGGATTTTTTCAAGAGCAAAATTGTTTTGTGGAACAACATCTACAACATTCATGGTTCCATCTGTGATTGTTCCAGTTTTGTCAAGGCACAACACATTTGCTCTTGCAAGCATTTCGATTGAATAAAGATTTTTCACAAGGGTTTTCTTTCTAGCAAGTTTGATAACCCCAACTGAAAGACCAACGGTGATAAGCAGATACATTCCAGCAGGAATCATTCCCGTAAGAGCTCCGCTTGTGCTTGTTATGGCTTCTTTGATTGTTGTTCCAGCCAAGAAATATTCTTTGCAGAATGTCAAAACGCCAACTGGTATCAAAATGAGAATAATGATTTTTATCAAATTGTTCAAGTCTTTGAAAAGGTTTGAAGTTTGAGGTTTGAAGTCTTTGGTTCGTTCTGCGACAGTTTGGATATAGTTGCTTTTCCCAACTTTGTCAACTCTGGCATAACATTGTCCAGATACCAAAAAACTTCCCGCCAAAAGTGTGTCGCCTTCTTTCTTTTTGATAAGATTTGACTCTCCAGTCAACAAACTTTCATTTGCTTCAACATTACCTTCGACAATAATGCAGTCAGCAGGAATTTGATTTCCGTTTTCAAGCAGAATGATGTCGTCAAGGAGCAAATCTTCACCTTTAATTTCAAGAGAAAGTCCCATACGAACAACTTTGATTTTTGGAGCTGTCACCATAGACAGTTTTTCAACGGTGTTTTTTGCTTTGATTTCTTGGAAAATTGAAATTGCGGTGTTTGCTATGACAACAAACAAAAACATCATGTCGCTCCATGCCCCAACGCACATCAAGGCGATGGCGATTGCAAGCCAGATGATATTGAAGATTGTGAAAATATTTTTGCAGAAAATTTGTAAATAACTGTTTGAAGTTTTGATTTTTGTATCGTTTACAAGCTTGTGCTCAATTCTTTCATTGATTTGTTCCTCAGAAAGACCATGTTCCTTATCTGTTTGATAACGAACAATAGGTATGTCCTGCAAAACCTGTTTCTTTTTTTTATTTTTTGATTTTTTTACTTTTTTCATTTCTTTTTAAGTTTATTAAATTTTTTATAAAATGTCAAATATAATTGACTTTTTTAAGTAATTATATTATTTTTATTCTATAGGTAAATTGAATATTTATCCTTTTTTGTATGGAGGAAAGATGTTTATTGAAGTTTCGGACAACTTGAAAAAGTTATCAAAGTTTTTCCCAGAAAACTTGTATATTGTTGGGGGGTATGTTCGCAACAAAATTTTAAAAATTGAGGACAGTGATGTTGATCTCGCAAGCAGTGTTAACATTGAAGAAGTATCAAAAAGACTTAATGGAAGCGATTTTTCGGTAAAAATCAAAAACTTGAAATTTGGAAGCATTTTGATTTCTTGCAAAGATGAAAGTTATGAATATACCGCATTTAGAAAGGAAATTTATCCTGATGATGGAAGTCATTGTCCAAGCCAAGTTATCTCAACCGACAAATTGGAAGAAGACGCCATAAGAAGAGATTTTACTTTCAATTCTATCTATTACAACATAAACAAAGATGAGATTGTTGACATTTATCATGGGATTTTTGACTTGAGTGATAGGGTGATAAAATGCAACATAAACCCAGATGAAGTTTTTACAAATGATGGCGAACGAATTTTGAGAATGGTGCGTTTTGCTGGCGAATTGAATTTTAAAATTGACAAAAACACTCTCAAATCTGCAATAAAGTATGCAAGCAATGTCAAGGACATCCAGGGGTGTAGAAAACTTGTAGAACTCGAGAAAATTTTGTATTGTGACAAGAGATATTATATATATCAAAAGGGAGGTCTCAGGAGAGCACTTGAACTTTTGAATTTGCTTGGAATTTGGCAATATTTTGGATTGAAGTCAAAAAAGATAAAATACAAAATGGTTTACAAAGTTGATGACAGACTTTTGGGACTTCTGATTGATATCGTGAATACAGAAAAACCAGAATGTTTGGAAACATTTTTGGACGAATTTTTGAAAACCCAACTTGGAATAAACCAAACTAATGCAAAGAAAATTTTGATTTATCTTTCTGGTTATTATGATGCATTGTGCGGGATGAAAAATAAGGATTATTTTTTCAAATATTATCAAGATTGGGCATGCATTTATATGCTGCTTGGAAAAAGGTCGAAGCGTATTCAAAACCGCTATCATTTCTTTTATCAATACATCATTGAACATGGACTTGTGATAGCTGTGTCTGATTTGGCAATAAATGCAAATGATATAAAGGACAATTTTCCAAATATCGACAAGAGGCAATATGACAGGATTTTGGAAAATTTGCTTTCAAAAGTTTTTGATGGAAAAGTTAAAAATGACAAGGACAGTCTTTTGGAAGAAATAAGAAAAAATTTACAGAATTATTGACATTTTGGTGTCAATAATTTTTTTGTATTGTGGCATTTAAATATTTTTAAGTTTTAAAGACATAATATTTTTATGAAAAAGAACAAGTCAAAAACCACAACAAAGCATTGTGATAAAAATGAGAAAAAAGAAAGAGCAGAGAAAACGAAATCAGAGAAGATAGACAAGAAAACAAAAAGTAACAAGAAAAGGTTGACTTCAAAATCTGAAAACAAAAAGGGGCAAAAAGGGTTTTTCTGGTTTTTGGGAATATCTGCGATGTCGGTTGCACTGTTATTGGGGTGTCAATTCTTTTTTGAGAACACAATCACTGGCAAAGAAAGGTTTTACAACAACACACGCATAAACGGTATTGATGTCGGTGGAATGTCGGTTGCGGAAGCGGAAAATGTCGTGTTGACTGATATGTTAAACAGCAAAAAAGAAATTGAAATTGAATTTGTGAGCAAGGACAAGTCATGGCTTTTGAATGGAAGTGATTTTGAAGTGTCAAACAAAATTCAACCTATGGTGAGACAAATTTCAATGTATGGGAAAGATGGAAACTTCTTTCAAAACTTGAAAAAATCGAAAGAAATTGAAGAGAATGGAAAAGACTTCCAAATCTCTTATGTCAATATTTTGGCAGACGTAAACGCAAAAATTGAACAGATTGTGGAAGAAGTAGAGCAAGAAAGTCGTCCAGCAAGTCTCGTTTTTCAACCAAATGACGAAGAAATTTTTTTGGTGGACAAAGGACAAAATGCAGTTTTAGTTGACCGAGATAAATTGTATAAAGAAATTGAAAATAGTTTAAAGTCAGGCAAAAAAGTCAAAATTGAAATTCCAATAATTGAGATAGAAAATCAAATTGACATTGATGCACTTAAAAACAGCGTTGTGAAAAGAAGTGAGTTTTCAACAAGTTATCAAACAAGTTCGGCGGCGAGAAAAAACAATGTCAAAAAAGCGATTGAAAGTTTCAATGGAATGATTGTAGAACCGGGGCAAACGATTTCTTTTAACGAAACAACTGGAAAACGCACAGAAGAGAATGGTTACAAAAATGCTCACATAATTGTGGGTGGGGTTTATGTTGATGGCGTTGGTGGTGGTGTTTGTCAAGCATCTACGACTTTGTATAATGCACTCCTTTTGGCTGATGTTGATGTTTTGAGTGCAAATCATCATTCTTTGCCAGCATCTTATGTGCCGTTGTCTTTTGATGCAATGGTGTCAGGCAGTTATTCGGATTTGGTTTTCAAAAACACATTGGATAATCCAATTTACATCAAAACTTATGCAGATGATTCAAATGTCAAGGTTGAGATTTATGGACAGAAATTTGATGATGGAGTGACAATAAAAAGAAGAGCGGAACTAGTCAAAGTTTTACCTCACAACGGTGACAAAATTGTCGCCGACACAAAAGGAGAATATGCAAATCGAATTTTGTATAAGGGAGAATATTTGAGAATCAAATATCCACGTGAAGGATATGAGAGTAAGAGTTATTTGCAATATTACAAAGACGGAAAGCTTGAATACGAGAAAGAAATAAGGCATGATTTTTATTTAGCACAAGATGGCGTTGTTATGGAAGGGGTGGAAAGTCCTGTTGATGGAATGGTTATACCAGCGAGTGAAGTGAAAATTATAAAACCACAAAAAGTGACAAAGGCGACAGAAGAAATGGTGCGAAACAAATTGCAAAAAACAAATCCGAGTGAATATAATCCATAAAATTTAAGACAATAATTTTATGAAAAAGTCAAAAAACAATACTTGCGAAAAAAAAGAACTGAGCAAAGTGCAAAAGATTGTTCACACTTCTATCGTTCTTGCAGTCATTGGAGCATTGTTGACACTTTTGTATTTTGTCTTAGTGTGGACTGGTGTTTGGGGATCAATAAATTCTGTAGATAAAATAAGAACACTAATTTTGTCAATGGGATTTTGGGGGAGATTTGCTTATGTTTTGTTGCAGTTTCTGCAAGTTACTTTCTTGCCTATTCCATCAACAATCTCAACACTTGCTGGAGTTTTGGTGTATGGACCATTGCAAACTGCACTTTTGAGCCTCGCAGGAATTTTGCTTGGAAGTGTTTTTGCCTTTTGGCTTGGCAGACAGTTTGGAAAGAAATTGATAGTCTTTATGGTTGGCGAAGAGACTTGCAAAAAATGGACAAAATTTCTGTCAAATGCAAAATACTCATTTTTTGTGATGATGGTGTTACCAATTTTTCCAGACGATATTTTGTGTCTTGTCGCAGGGCTTACTGATATGACATGGCGTTTTTTTGTTGTAACAAATTTGATTGCTCGTCCACTGGGCATCTTTTTGACGTGTTATTTGGGTAGTGGAGAACTCATCCCTTATGAAGGTTGGGGATTGGTAGCATGGGCGTTTATCGCTTTGTTTGTGACGATGATTTTGTATTTATCTTTCAAGTATCAAAAACAGATAGAAAACTTTTTACAGAAAAGGTTTAAGACAAGAAAAATCGCATCAAATGTTGAAGCGGGAAAGGAATTTGATGACCATAAAAAATAAACAAAAAACATATTGGTAATAATTATTATAAAATTAGATAAGGACATTTTAAAAACAATAAAAAATTATCAAAAAAATGTGTTTTTATCGTGTTTTTATGACTATTTAGTTAATTTTAATAGTTTTATTTATTCAATTTTTCTTTAAAATAATAAATTTGCCTTCTTTGATTTGCTTGGGAGAGATGTTGTTATCTAGTAAAATTTTTGTGCTATTAATTTCAAATTTTTGCGAAATTGATTTCAAGGTTTCTCCTTTTTTGATTTGATAATATGGGAAGGATATTTTCTTCATGCTCATAGTGACGACAATCTCCGTTTTTACTTTTATACGATATAATATATTAGTCATAAAAAACAAAAAATACCTATAAATTAAATTGTATGAAATCAATTTTTAAAAATGTTTTTATGATAACCATCTTTTCTTTGCTGACACGCATGCTTGGTTTTTTCTTCCGCATCTTTTTGTCAAGAGCGATTGGTGCAGAAGCTTTGGGGATGTATCAAGTGGCACTTTCAATTTTTATGGTCTTGCTCACTGTTGTGTCGAGTGGATTTACCTTGATAATTTCTCGAATGACCGCTGGGTTTAGGGGAAGTGAAAACAAAAAGGAGATTGGAAGTCTTGTTACATCAAGTTTGTTTGTTGGACTTGCTGTAAGCGTCTTTTTGTGTCTTGTGATTTTGCTTTTTAGAAATCTTTTTGCCAATCTCTTTACTGACAAAAATTGCATAAATATTTTGATTATACTCCTTCCATCTTTGATTTTTTCTTCAGTTTATAGTGTCTTTCGTGGTGCGATGTGGGGCAGCGACAACTATTTTGGCTTGTGCGTCTCCGAACTTTTAGAACAAATTGTTAAGATTGTCGTTTGCGTTTTGATTTTGGCTTCTGGAATGACCGCTTTGCAAAATGCAATGACTGTGGCTTGGTCTTTTACACTTTCATGTTTGGTTTCGGCATTTTTTGTCGTGCTTTTATACTTTTTTTATGGTGGAAAGTTGAGCCGACCATCAAGCATTTACAAAAAAGTTATCAAACAATCAGCACCTATTACTGGAGTGCGAGTAGCAAGCAGTTTTGTGCAACCATTGATTGCGCTTATTTTGCCAGCACAACTTATCGCTGCTGGATATACAACAAATCAAGCAATGAGTTTGTATGGTGTGGCGATGGGCATGACTTTTCCTTTTTTGTTTTTGCCATCTGCTTTGATTGGATCACTTGCAACAGCTCTTGTGCCAGATATTTCTATGGCTCTTGTGCAAAATGACAGCGAACATATTGAAAAAAGAGTCCAATCTTCCATCTTGTTTTCACTTTTCGTTTCCTTTTTGATTGTGCCAGTCTTTATTGCGATTGGTGACAAATTTGGAGTTTTTATTTATGACAATTTGTTGAGTGGAAAACTGTTGCAATTTTCAGCATGGATAATGGTGCCAATGGGGTTAAACAATATCTCATCAGCAATTTTAAATTCAATAGGACTTGAAGTAAAATCATTTATTAATTATCTTTTTGGTGCAATTTTTATGTTTTTGGCGGTGTTGATTTTGCCTCGTTACATCGGCATAAATGCATTGATTATTGGTATGGGGATGTCAACAACTGTGACAACAGTGCTAAATTTGATTATGCTAAAAAAACGTTTAAAGATAAAGTTTGAATTGCAAAAGAAGTTTTTTTTGTTTGTTTTGTTTTCAATTCCAACCATTGCAATAACTTCATTTTTGAGCGCAATACTTGCATATGTTATGCCGATGTTTTTCAATTTGGTCATTTCGACAGGTGTTGGCATTCTGTCATTTGTGGGATTGTGTTTGGTGTTTAATGTCGTTGATATTTCAATGTTTACTGTCAAAATTAAGGAGAAATTTGCTGGGAAATCTTTTGCCATGAGATTGAAAGCCAAATCCAAAAAGAAAAAATAAGTTTTGAATATATTTTTCAAAATCTTATGCATAATATTTGTATGGTAACGATAGTTGTAAGAGCAATTATTATATATTTGGTGGTTTTGTTTTTATATAGACTTATGGGCAAAAGGCAACTGGGGCAAATGCAACCCTTTGAATTGGTTTTGACGCTTATAATTGCCGACTTGGCAACAATACCGATGGCAGAGGTTTCTATGCCTGTTTTGCATGGAATTGTGCCATTGCTTACACTGGTTGTTTTGCATTTCGTCTTGACATTTTTTTGCAAAATAAGCAGTAGATTTTCTTCGTTTTTGAGCGGGAAGCCGGTAATAGTCATAAATCCTGATGGAATTGATTATAAAGCTCTTCGCAATTTGAGTATCTCTGTTGATGATGTTTTTGAAGCAATAAGAGGTTGCGGCTATTTTAGGATTGAAGAAATTCAATATGCTATTATGGAAACAAATGGAAAAATGAGTGTTTTGCCGAAAAGTCAGTTTGCACCAGTGACTGTGCAAGACCTTAAACTTGATGTTGATAAAAGTGCAATTCCTGTAAATATCATTAACGAAGGAAAAATCATAAAGACAAATCTTCCAATCGCAAAAATAGATGAGAGTGATGTGAAAGAGATTTTGCAAAAAGCAAATATAAAAAGAGTAAAAGATGTTTTGATTTTGACTTTAGACAAAAATGGTGAGGTTTACATACAAAAATTTAATGCAAAATATCAAACGTTGCAAATTAAACCGCTTGGGCAGGTGCAAGAATGACAAAATATGTTTGGTTTAAGATTGTTTCAGTGGTCGTGATAGTTGGAATTTTGACTGCGGTTTGTGTGATTGAAGACAGGCTTGTTATCACATCATTTGAAAAGGTTAATGATTATTGTTATGAGATAGAAGAAGTTGTCAAAAAAAATGGAATTGTGAATGGTGAAGTTGCAAGTTTAGTTGATAATTTGGAGTATAATTGGAAAGTTAACGAAAGTGCACTATGCTTTTTGGTGAATCACAAATCTATTGAGCAAATGGCAATTGAAATTGTGAGACTCAAAACTTATATTGATGAAGAAGAACCAATAGAATTCTTGGTTTCACTGGAACTCATAAAACATTATGTGGAAACTTTTCAACATTTTATGGGAGCAAATTTCCACAACATTTTGTAAGTTGAAATTTGAGAAATTTTAGTGTTTAGGTGAAAAAGTTTAAAGGTAATAATCCTTTTTTAGATGCAATTAAAAATAAAAAACGGTGCACATTTTGTGACCGTTTTATTGTTGTCTAGAGTAAAAAATTTAATATTTTTTTGGATTGATTTATATCATTTTTTAATTGCGCATATCAATTTTTTGGACATTTTGGGAAATTTACCAAACCTTATCATTTTTTTTGTATATCACAATAAATGAAATTATTCCACCAAGAACGAGTGCCAGTCCTATGATTAAAAGTATGAGCCAAACATATGATTCTTTTTCTTTTTTTAACGTTGACAAATTTTGAACTGACAAAGTTTTTGTTTCTCCATTGTTATTTGTGATTGTGCAATAAACTGTCCAAGTTCCTTCAATGTCGTTTGAGTTAAACAAAAAATTTGTTCCCGAAATGTCTGCTTCTGGGAGAGATTCCCAAATTGTTTTGTAGTTTGCATATTGTGCCAAATTGTCGGTTTTCATTTTGTCTGTAAGGACATAGTTTACTTTGAGCTTGTCAAGTCCAACAACACTCCATTTGATGTGTTTTGGATTTACATATTTGTAAGAGTCGTTTGAAAGGTAGAGATTGAAAACATTCATAAGTTTGTTTGAACTTGAAACAGAATACAAAATTTTTAAATCAGTTTGTTCGACCGTGTTTATGTCTTGTGGTAAAACAGCAACATAGATATCTCCAACCGAAATGTCAACTAAATTGTTATCATCTGCTCTGTAAGTGTAAACAAAATCAAATTTATAAAGACCAAAATCATTGCCTTTACATCTTGTTGGTGTTTCTGACAAATCGCTTTGCTTGTCAATGTAATAATAAAAATCGAATTGTGGGAAAGTATTTCCAGCGATGCTTCCTTGATAGAGAGTTACAAAATTTGCACTTTCTGCAACTTCGCTTATCTCTGTTTCCAAATTGTCATCTTGAACATTTGTGAGCAAAAATTTGAAGGCAGTGTATTCTGTTGTTGAACCACGAATGTTTGATGAAAATCTGAATCGAAGGTTGTGTAAATCTTTCCATTCAAAACAATAGTATGTTATATCTTTTGTCGTATTTCCAATTTTTTTTGAAACAGTCCTTTTGTCAAGGGGAAGAGAAGTTTGTTTTCTAGCGTTTGCCGTCATTGTCATTGAAAATCTTCCATCATCGATTTTGCAATTTGTAAATGCTGCTGCATTGGTGACGGATTGTTGTATCGGCATAGAAAACAAACATAGCCCAATGGTTATGAAGACAAACAAAATAGTCAAGGTTTTTAAACAAAAATTTGTTGTTATTGTTTTTTTCATTATCTTTATTTTATCATAATTTTTTTTATTTTAAAAACGAATTAAATGAATTTTTGTTGTTTTTGTGTTTAAAGTGTTTCTTTGTTGACAAAAAGGTAAATAAATTTTATAATTAAAGCATGGAAATAGATGAAAATATTGATGTAGAAGTTGAAGAAAATCAAATCAGTTTTGATTTTCTCAACGATAATATTGAAAGACCTTTGCAACAAGCAGAAAACTTTGAATGGGTTGCAAATGAGTCTTTGGTCGTGCTCATAAGAGCAAAAGGCGAGTTCTCTGCAAATTTTGATATTTGTGGAAAGAAGATGATTGATTGGGTTTCAATGGCAAGTTCTGGCTGTAAGCAGGTGATTATTGATGAACCTGATGATGACAACTTTTTGTCAAAAATAAAAGACCTTGCTGACGGATATGAGTTTGTCACTGTGCTTTATAGTGATACGCCACTTCTCAAAAAATCCACTTTTTTGGAAATTATGGATTATTTTTCAAAACATCGCATGAATGTTTTGAGACTTGCAAGGGGTTATGTTTTTAGAGCGGAATATTTGAAAACTGCCAAAATGCTTTTGTCTTCGACTTTTGAAGAATTTGACAAAGAAGATTTTACAATTGTTGACTCTGCAAAAAAAGTTGCTTATGCTTTCAAGGTGTTAAACAAACGCATTTTGGATTATCACAAAGAAAGAGGTGTTGTTTTCTTTGGTGAAAACACAATTTTTGTTGATGCAGATGTTGAAATTGAAAGCGGCTGTGTGATTTATCCAAACAACATAATCAAAGGCGAAAGTTATATTGGCAGGGATGTGATTTTGGAAAGTGGAAATTATATCTTTGACACAATCGTTTGTGACGAGGCTTTTGTTTGTCAAAGTTATCTTGAAAAAAGCAAAGTTGAAAAAGGAAAAGTTGTTGGGCCTTTCGCAAAACTTATAAACGAAAAAATTTAAAATAAAAATTTGAAGATTGATTTTAGGAGAAAATATGAATATCGTAGTTGGACTTGGGAATCCTGATGAAAAATATAAAAACACATACCACAATATCGGTTTTGCGGTTGTGGATAAACTCGCAGAAAAACTTGGAATTTCTGTCTCTCAAAACAAGTATAAAGCACTCATTGGCGAAGGTATGCTTGGCGGAGAAAAACTTTTGATTGTCAAACCACAAACATATATGAATTTGAGCGGAGAGAGTGTTGTTATGCTTAAAAACAAATTTAAAGATGCTCGCATTCTGGTCGTTGTTGATGATATTGATTTGCCAAGGGGTAATTTGCGTTACAGAGAACATGGTTCTGCAGGGACGCATAACGGACTTCGCAGTATTGTGTCTTATATTGGTGAAGATTTTGAAAGAATTAAGGTCGGGATTGGCAGAGATATAAGCATGGATCTTGCGGATTATGTTTTGTCAAAGTATGACGAAAAACTCTTTGAACCAATTTTAAACAAAGCAGTTGATGAAATTTGTGAGAGATTGTCTTGATGAAAAATTTTTTAAACCTTCTTGAAAAAACAACATTGCCTAAGCAAAAAAACTTGGGCGGTTTTTTTGTTGGAGAAAAAGTGCTTTATTGTGCTTTGCAAGAAAAGATGGTTTATTTGTGCGGAGATTTTGTAACTGCAAGCAAACTTAAAAAGGGGCTTTTAGATTGCGGGAAAAGTGTGCAAATTGTCTCTTGTGGAAGAGAAAATGAAGATGAGAGAGATTTCAATTTGTATCCTTTTGCGGAAGCCGTAACCGCTTTTTTGAACAATAGACTTGATTTTTTGATTTTCTTGCCATCTTCACTTACAGCAAAATTTGACATAAATTTTTTGCAAGAAAAAGTGATTTTAAAGGTTGATGGAAATTTTTCAATACCTATTGAAGAACTGTCAAAAATCCTGGTAGATTTTGGTTACGAAAAAGTGGACTATGTCACAAGTGTTGGACAATTTGCAGTGAGAGGTGACGTTGTCGATTTGTTCGTAAATGGTCAAGATTATCCTTTCCGTATTGAATTTTTTGATGAAGAAATTGAGAAGATTTTAAAGTTTGATTTTTCAACAATGAAGACACAGCAGTTTGTTGAAGAAGTAGAAATTTCACCAATTTTTTTGAAAAATGGAAAAAACACGGTTTTTGATTTGTGCAAGAATATAATTATTGACGAACCTATCAAAATCGAAAATGAATGTAAAATTTTGAAGAAAAGCAGGGAAGAACTCTCGTGGGATAGCGAAGGACAATTTTTAGATTTTGATGATGTTGATTTGAAAAAATATACTGTTTTTTCAAACACAAACGACAGTGATTTTGAAAATAAAACTGTTGGACAAAAAAATTATATAACAGATTTTATGTCGCTCAAAAAAGATATCATCATGTATGCTGACGGACATATTAATGTTTTTTTGTTTGCTGGCGAATATCATGAAATTTTGAAAGAATTTTTGCTTACAAACAAAATTCAATATAGGGAATTTGATGGACAACTTGTGGACAATGTCCACATTTATGTTTGCAGAAATTATTTTCCTTATTCGTTTAGTTTTTTGGAATATAACATTGTCGGAATCGGCACTGATGATATGTATAAAAGCAAAAAGTTTGACTATAAAAGTGGCAAACAAAATTTTTCATATCTTCCAAAAGTTGGAGACTATGTTGTCCATTCATTTTATGGTGTTGGACGCTGTAAGGATATAGTAAGACTTAAACTCACCCATTTTGAGAAAGACTATTTTGTGATTGAATACAAAAATGGTGCACTCTTGTATATTCCTTCCGAACAGACAAATTTGCTTTCGGCATATATTGGTGCAGAAAATCCAAATTTGAATGCTCTTGGGTCAAGTGAATGGACGAGACTCAAACAAAAAGTCAAAGAGGACTTGAAGGAAGTTGCCATTTCTTTGGCGAAAATTTATAAGGAAAGACAAGATAAAAAGGGATTCAAGTTTGTTAGAGATGAAGAGTTGGAACGCCAATTTTCTGATGCTTTTGAATACGAACTTACACCAGACCAGGCACTTGCCATTGCTGACGTTGACAGAGATATGGAAAGTGATAAAATCATGGACAGACTTATTTGTGGTGATGTTGGATTTGGAAAAACTGAAGTGGCTTTTCGTGCGATTTTTAAGGCAGTTTACAATGGCAAACAAGTTGCATTTTTGTGTCCTACTACGATTTTGTCAGAACAACATTTCCGCTCTACAAAACAAAGAATGAAAAATTTTGGACTTCGAATTGAAATCTTGAATCGTTTTAAAACTGAAAAGCAAGCAAGAGAAATTTACAAGCGACTTGAAGAAGGAAAAATTGATATACTTATTGGCACACACAAGATTTTGAATGAAAACATCCGCTTCAAAGATTTGGGATTGCTTGTCCTTGATGAAGAACAAAGATTTGGAGTTAAAGACAAAGAAAAAATCAAAAAAATGAAAACCGATATTGATGTGTTGACACTTTCTGCAACGCCTATTCCAAGAACTTTGCATATGTCTCTCACTGGCATAAGAGACATAAGTGTTATTGCAACACCACCGAGAGATAGACTTCCAATTCAAACTTATGTCAGTCCTTACAGCGACCAACTTTTACAAGATGTTGTTTCAAGAGAACTCTCAAGAAACGGCAAGGCACTTGTGCTTTTCAACAGGGTTGCAGAGATTTATCAGTTTAGAAACCATGTCGCGTCACTTTTGCCACAAGCAAAAATTGGTGTGGCGCACGGACAGATGATGGAAAAAGAACTTGCAAAAGCAATCAATGACCTTTATGAAGACAAGTTTAATCTTTTCATTTCAACAACCTTGATTGAGAATGGTGTTGATTTGCCTACGCTCAACACTTTGTTTGTTGTAGATTGTGACATGTTGGGACTTAGCCAGCTTTATCAAATTCGAGGAAGAATTGGACGCTCTGACAAATTGGCATATGCATATTTGACTTACAATGGTGGCAAGGTTTTGACTGAAGATGCTTACAAACGTTTGGAGGCAATTAAAGAGTTTAGAGAACTCGGAAGCGGTTTCAAAATTGCTGTTCGTGACCTTGAAATTCGTGGAGCAGGGAATATTTTGGGCAAAGAGCAACATGGTCATATGCAAAAAGTGGGTTATGATATGTATGTTCGACTTTTGGAAGAAGTTACAAAAGAACTTTCTGGCGAAAAAACGCACAGCGAAAAAGAAATCAAAATGGAACTTGTCCTTGATGCCTACATCAGCGAAGAATACATTCCATCACAAGAAGAAAGGATTGTCTTTTACAACAAAATTAGTAATATTGCCTCAAAAGATGCTTATGAACAAGTTACTGCTCAACTTCGTGAAAGTAATGGTGATTTGCCGGTTGAAGTTGAAAATCTTTGCAAAATCGCTTATTTGAAAAATTTGGCTTCTCTCTTCAATGTTCAAAAAATCAAGATAAACAACACCGATTGTTCTGTTTATTTCTACAAAAGTGAGGACATAATTGATGAGAGATTGTCAAAAGTGGGAAAGTTTTATGACACTTATCTAAAATTTGAAAATGTCCCTGTTTTGAAAGTTAATGCAAAAGGCAAGGTTGTGGACAAGGTTAATCTTCTTACTGAAATGTTTGAAAACGCTCTTTCAAGCAAAAAAGATTGATAAAAATATACACATTTACTTGAAATTTATTCTTTTTTAGGTTATAATGATGGAGTTAAAAACTATCGTGGAGATTTCCACACAAAAATTTTTTACTTGGAGATTTTAAGGTGAAAAGAAAAATTGCGACATTATTATTGGTTTTGGTTATGTGCATGTCTGTTTTTACAGGCTGTTCTTTGGTTACAAGAAGCGATAAAAATTATTATGAGGCGACAGTTGCCACAATTTCTTATGTTGACGGAAGCAAAGAAAATATTTCAAAAAGAGAATTGATTACCGCTTACAACAGTTATGGTTACAATTATGTAAACAATTATGGTTACACAAAAAAACAAGCAGTAAAACAAACTTTGAAAACGGTTATTGAAAAGAAATTGACAGTCAAGGCTGTTGGACAATATTATCTCGACAATCCAAGTCAAGGCGAAATGCTCAATGGAAATGAAACAACATATGTTTGGGATCAAACATATGAAGCGATTTATTCAAACTTGAAAGGATATTTGAAAGATGTTTTAAATATCAAATCAAGCGATGACAGTTCAAGCACAAGCGACAACGAAAACAAGTCTGTTTACAAACCTTTTGAAAAGGCAGCAGAACTTGACTCTTCTGGCAAAATTTTAAAAACTTCTTCTGCAACAACAATCAGAGAAACATATAAAGGCAGAAAAAATGCCAGTGATGTCTATGTAAATTTTGAATATAAAGACGCTGATGGAAGTTATGTTTTCAAAGAAGCAATGTATCAAAAAGTTATGGCAGATATTGAAGCTGGCGGAAAAGATTGGAAAAACGCTTACAACAAATATCTCGCAGATATCAAGAAAAATTATAGTTACGAAAAATTTAACTCTGACAAAGATCGCTTTATCTTTGAACTTGACAGAGTTTACAGCATTATGAAAGACAACTATGTTGTAGAAAAATACGAAGCAATTTACAACGAACAAAAGAAACAAGATTCAAGAGTTTCAAATGTGACTGTTGACGATGTTTTGAAATATTATTCAGCAAAAGTTAGAGTTGACTACACATCTTATGTTCTTGAAAATGGAACTTCATCATTCGAATCAAGCATTTTGTCTGATGTTGGCAGTGTTGATTATATCTTGGAAGGAAACAATGCTTCAAATTACTTCTATGTTGCACCAATCAAGATTGAAATGACAAGCACACAAAAAACAGAACTTGAAAAGCTTAAAACTGACCTTGCAAATGGCAGTAAGGATATAGAAACTTATGAAGCTGAGGTAAACAAAATTTACAATAGTCTTGCAGCAACAGTAAGAAATTCTGAAACAGGAGAAAAGACAGGTACTATTTCTGCTTCAGAATTGCTCAAAAAAATCAATACTGACATTGCAAAATATCAATATTTGACAATTGAAAGTTTGTCAAATGGACAAAAAGAAGATGCTGAAAAAGATGGTTTGACGCTTGAAACTTATGTGGAAAGACAAAACACAGAAATTGCTTATAAAAAGGCTGCAGCATACAGAACGTATTTATATCTTTACAATGATGATGACACATTGAAGGGTGCGGATTACAATACAGTGTTTGGTGTTAATTCAGCAAACGAAGTCCTTGCAAATGACACTTTCAAAGATAATGAAAAAGTAAAAGAGGCTATTCTTGCACTTTACAATGACGGAAATGCAAAGGTTGGTGACACAACTGAATTTGTTAGAGCTGACGATGGACTTTATATGTTCTTCTTTGCTGGGAATGTTGAAAATCTTTTCAAAGGTATTGATGAAAATTTTGATGCATCAAAACAAACAGAAAACATCAAAACTTTGACTACAACAAGGCTCAATATCTTCTCGGAAAAAACTTTGTTCGACAAGATTTATGCAGAACTTACAAAAGACAATTTCTCAGTTTTCCAAAACTTGGATATGAATGCATTGAAACAAACTCTTACAATAAAAATTGAAGAAATTGAAAACAATCTTAAAGATTTGTATTAATATTAAATAAATCGTTCATAACAACTCTTGTTTAGTTTGACAAGGGTTGTTTTTTTTGCTAAAATGGAGGCAATGGTGGAAGAAGAGAAGGAAAATGAAGTCAATAACGAAGTGACTGAAATTGCCGAAACAAAGCGTAGGCAAAATTTTTTTTCTCGTATAAAAACAAAACATAACGAAAAGAAGAAAAAGAAGCTGGAAGAACTCGAGAAACAGCAACTTTCTGCCGAAGAAAACAAGATTGTCGAAGAGAAAGTTGAAGAAGTCGAGAAGAAGACAAACGAGACAAAAAACAGCAAAAAGAGCAAGATTAAAAACATAATTTTCTTCATTTTCAATATTGTGCTTGTTGCAGGAATTTTGATTTGGAACATCTATACGAGTGACGACTTTACACCACTTCGATTGAGAGATATAAACTTTTTGTATGTTTTTATCGCTTTGGTGCTTTTGTTTGGCATAATCATTGTGGATATGATGGGTGTTCACAGAATGATTTACAGAAAAACTCTCAAATCAAGATGGTTTTTGTCTTATAAATCATTGGCAATTTTGAGATATTATGATGCGGTAACACCTCTTGCAAGTGGTGGGCAAGCATTTATGGCAACATATCTTATGGGGCGTGATGTGCCTGCTTCAACTTCACTTTCAATCCCTATTGCAAAACTTGTTTTCCAACAAATTGCATGGTTGATTGTGACATCGGTTTGTTTGATTATTTCATTTGTAAACGGCATGTCTCAAAGTTTTGTTTCCGCTGCAAGTATCATCGGTTTTATATTGTCATTTATCATGGTTGCATTCATTTTGTTTGTTTCTCTTTCAAAGAAAACTGGGCAAAAATTGGTATCTTGGGGATTGAAACTTTTGGTAAAAATGCACATTTTGAAAGATTATGACAAACACTATGCAAAAGTCATGAATTTTGTGCAAGATTATCAAAACATTATGAAGGAATACAGCAAGGCAAAATGGGACGTTTTGTATCAAATTGGTCTTCATGTTATTAGATTTTTGCTTATGTTTTCTATTCCTTATTTCATCTCTTTATGTTTCCCTTATGTCCCTGGGGCAAAAATAGGGAATTATGGCGATTTCTTTGTATATACAGCTTTGATTGATTTGGCTTCAAGTTTTATTCCTCTTCCTGGCGGAACTGGTATGAACGAAATTACATTTGCTGCATTGTTTAAAGATTATTTGGGTGGTTATACTTTCTGGGGACTTTTGCTTTGGAGATTTTGCTCTTATTATTTCTATTTGATCAATGGGCTTAATGTTATAGCCTATGATACGATCTATGGAAACAGAAAATATAGATGGATTAAGTGCAAGCAGGCGCTTCAAGAAGAAAGTCAAGAATTCAAGCGTGCTCAAATTGAATCGTTTAGACAAGAAAGAAACAAGCGCCGTAAGAAGCAGAAAAAGTTTGGTGTATTTGAATAATAATATCCTTTAAAGCCTAAACTAATCACATGAATAAGAGTAATGTTGGTTGGATTTTTGCGATATGTATATTGGCATTTTTGCTGGTGATTTCGCTGATTTTAGGTTTTACAGGATATTTTTTTTCGATATCATATTTAAGTTCAAACACAGAGCTTAAAGTCGGTGATAATTTTTCTATTTCAGTTTTGCCAAATTCTGCAAATGTCGTGTCTTTTACATTTGACGGAGCTTATTTGCCAGACGAAAATATTCCAGAAGTTGTGCAAATCAATGCACAGGATTTGAACGCTGATGTTTGGGTAAGAGTAAAGGTTAAAGTTTTTGGTGCAAGTGATGATTCGGAATTGGACTTTGTTACGACAGAACATTTTGAGAAGGAAAATGATGGGTACTATTATTACGATGAAGTCCTTAAAGGTGGGAACAAAATCACTTTCTGCAATTATATTTTTATACCAAAAGAAATAAATTTGAGAAGCGGAGAAAAATATATAATTTCATTTGTTGTTGAAACGCTTGAAAGCAAATATGATATTGGAATTTGGAAAAAAAGTTAAATTATGTTGATATTTTGTTGGACTTTTGAGATTGATTAAGATAAAATATAATTGATAGAGGAGGTAGTTATGGAAGAGAACAAAATCAATATGCCACCACCACCAAAAGAATTGAGAAATATGCCACCGCCACCACCAAAGCTAAAAGAAGTGGGGGAAGAGAAGTCTGCAACTACTCCTATGGTTGAAAATGTTCCAAAGCCAGCAGGGGAAACACCTGTTTCACAACAAGAAGTTAAAACTGAAGGTTCAAAACCTAAAGAAAAGGAAAAGGTGGAGAAGGTTAAGCATAAACCTGTTGGAGGAATAAGAACAGTTTTATATTGGCTTGGTTTTGTTTTGTCCTTGGGAGCTGTTGGTGTTTTGATTTATCTTTTGGTTAAATAGAAAAACCATCATCCATGACAGTTTTAAGGGTTTTATTCTAATAAAAGATATATTTTAAGAAAGCGAAGGTTACGCTTTCTTTTTTTTGTTTAAAATTTTCAATATTGTCAAAAATTTGTATATGAAAAAATTGATTGTATTTGTGTTGTTGTTATGTTGTTTGGCGACAACGGGATTTGTGAAGGTTGATAAAAATCCTCTTTGGCAAATGACAAATGTTGAAAAAGTTTGTTTTGTTTGCAATTCGGATTATAAAAGTGACAAAATTGATTCGGTTGCGTGTGGAGATATGTTTTTCAATTATTGCTCGCTTAATGTGGCGAAAGATAATATGCAAATGCTCAAAAAAGATATGTCAGCAGTGCAATTTTATTTAAAAAATCAAGATTTAAAGGCGTTACAGGAGAAATTGAAATATAAACATATCTCTCAAACAACTTTGGAAAATTTGACTGTTTATTGCGGTTATTCGCCATATGGACAAGATAGTGTATATGTTGATGGGCAAAAAGCAAACATTCAAATTGCGGTTGAGAAAGATTTGATAATTGTTGGTTTCCCGTTAATATTGACTGGGTATTGATGAAATTTTGTTTTAAAGCAGCAAAAATTTGAGATGGTATTAGCAAAATTTGTGCAAAGCACAGAAAAATCATAAACTTTATGTTTAAAAAATTTGAAAGTGGAAAATATTTTGATGTGGAGGTTTTATGGAAATAGAAAAATCAAACAAATTTAAAAAGATGTTCAAAAGATATGGTGTTTTGGGACTGGCTTGCGTATTTTCTATCGCAATTGCACTCACAATCGCATTTACTGTGCCAAATGATGACGGAAAGGAAGTGGGAACGGATACATTGAAGTTTGGTTTGCCTATGTCAAATGCGGTAATTATTAAAGATTATGCCGATGACAGATTGCAATTCAATGAAAGTTTAAACAGATGGGAAATCCATTTGGCACTTGATCTTTCATCTGAAAATGCGGCAGTTTATTCAATTTGTGATGGTGTTGTTTCATCGGTAGAATCAAATTCGCTTGATGGCTATGTAATCAAAATTGAACATGCAGACGGTTTTGTTAGTGTATATTCTTCTTTGGCGGAAGATGTGAAGGTTAAGGTTGGCGACAAAGTGACAAGAGGACAACAAATTGCAAACGCTTCAAATACAGCGACAAATGAGTCAAAAAGTGGTGGGCATTTGCATTTGATGATGCTTAAAGATGGCAAAGAAGTCGATCCAAACAATTACCTTGACTTGCAAAATAAATAGGATAAATTTTGGTATTTAGTTGATTTTCATGCTATTTTATGATAATATAATTGCATGGAGGTCGGCATGGTTATTGATAAGGTAAAAGAATTGGTAGCAGAGCAACTTGGCATTTCAAAGGACAAGATTACTGAAAATTCAAATATAATTGAAGACTTGGGAGCAGATTCTTTGGATGTTATTGAAATGTTGATGACACTTGAAGATGAATATGGGATCACAATTCCAGATGACAAAATAAGTCAAATTAAAACAATAAATCAAATTGTTGAATTGATAGAAGAATGTCAAAAATAAAACGGTTTAACCGTTTTATTTTTTTTGCCTTTTTGGTATTTTTTGAGAGTTTTGTTTTCTTGAAATAAGTATAAATTTTCAACTTTCAAAACAATAGTAAAAAACTTTTTGCGACAAAATTTGTCATAATTTGACAAAAACTTTCATAGAAATTTATTAGAAAATTCATCGAAAGATGAGAAATTTCTATGGGAGGTCTGATGAAAACTTATATCAAAGAGCGCACTTTGCAGGTGGCAAAACACATAACTGAAACGGAAGATACAGTAAGAAAAACTGCTCAAATTTTTGGATTAAGCAAAAGCACCGTGCATAATGATTTGTCAAAAAGATTGAAAAAAGTTGATGGAAAAATGTATGATGATGTGCAAAAGATTTTGGACAAAAACTTTTCTGAAAAGCATATAAGAGGTGGAGAATCTACAAAACATAAATATGAACAGCTGGAACGAAACCTGTAACAGAAGAATGTTTATTTAAAATGATTTTAATTTTTAAAATTTATCAAAAATAAAAAAACATAAAAAATATCGCAAAAATTTAATAAAAAATGCAAAAAATGTGATTTTTTGCATTTTTTTGATATTTTTTGGTATTTTAAACTAATTTTTTGGTATTTTTGTAAACATTTAATTTCTTGCTTTTATAACCAAAGAGATTAAAATATTTTTAAAAATTATTATAAAAATGTTAAAAATGATTTTTTTAGATTTATTTTGAATTTTAATATTTTTTCAAATTGTTAAAAATATTTTTATTGTTTTTTATGAAATTTTTTGTCATAATTTGACTTTAATATATGTCTTTATTTATAATATATTATATAAAAATTTGCATATTGCAAATGCTAGTTGAGGAGGAAGACATGAAAAAATTTGCTCTGGGAATTTTAAGTGTTTTTATGATTTTGGGAGGAGTCCTTTTGTCAGCATGTGACAAGAAGGTTTCTCTTTCTGTTTCCACGGAAGAAGTTGTCATTTACACAAACTATGACAAAGAAGGATATTATCAATCAAAGACGATTGATGTATCTTTAAAAAATTCGTCCGATGGTGTTCGTGTCGAAATCCTTAAAGGTGGCGACAGCATAAGATTGTCTTCTGTTAAAAAGAAAACAACTGAAAACTATTCGTTTACAATTTATGGAGACAAGAGTGGTGAGGCAGAAGTTAGGGTTTCTTCAATTGAGGACAACAAGCAAAATGCAATCATCAATGTCAAAGTAAATACCGTGCTTGAATATTTGGAAAGATTACCAGATGACACTGTTGACGCAAGAACAAACAAGTTTGCTGTTAAGGGTGTTGAGAAAGAACTTAATGTTGATGACTATTTCAAAATTACACCAGTCACTGCAAACATAAAAGATATTGAATGGTCATTTGTTGACGAAGTTGTGTCCGGAGCACAAATTGTTTACGGGAACAAACTTTTGGTCAGCGAAGATTTTACCGGCTCTTACATTGACCTTAAAGCATCATTTACAAGAAACAAAGAAAAAAATGGAATTGTCAGATTTGAAGTCTTGGACAACTCTACAATAAATTCTTTTGTTTTGGGTGAAGAAAATATTTATACAAATGGCACACTTGTTTCAAATGACGATATCACTTTTGACCTTGTTAGAAACAATGCGAATGCTTCATTTGTGAATGGGGTGATTGAATTCAACACTTCTTATGAAGTTAATCTTGACCTCGATGTTTATCAAAAAGAGACTTCTGGAAATTTCAAAAAACTTTCACAAGATGCTTATGAAGAATACTTCCTTTTCAACGTTTTGAGAAAACAAACAAATGAGACAACAAAAAAAGTTACATACACTTTCCAAATTGAATCTTTGGATAGCTCTTCAGTAAACAAATTTGGAGATATCTATTTTGTTTTGAAGGCAGGATATAAAAATTACAATTTCGACATCTCAACTTATGATATGTCTTCAAAGAATGGTGCATCTATTGTTTTGAAAACTTTGTATAGTGCAACAAGAGTTGAACTTTTGAATGATGGCGACGATGTGATAAACGATTCGACAATCAATGTCTTCTCAAATTACACAACAGGAAATGGTTACAAAATCAAAGTTTCTGTTTTGCCTGATGAAGTTGCAGTTGACAATGATTATGTTTACATCTCAATCAATAAGCAAGAACTTGTTGGACTTGATTTGCCAACAACAAATCCTATTGCTTCTTTGGCAAAATTCTATTACAGAGGCAGTGAGATTTTGTTTGAACTTGATGCAAACAATCCACAATATTATAAATCAACCACAATGGTTAAAGCAGGGACAGAGTTTTATGTTTCAAGTGTGAAAAACTGCGACACCCCTGTAAAATTTGTGTTTTCATCTGCAAGTAAGCATGCTCAAAGTGTTTCTACAAGTTTGACAATGAATTTGTATCAAATCACAACTGGAGAAAAGCTTGAGATTTCAAAATTTGATGGTGGACAACTTGACGAGGTTTCTTACTTGTCTTCTAGTCAATCTTCAACAAGAACAAAAACATTTGAAATGAGAGTGAAAGGTATCTCAACTTTGGCTGGGCTCTCTTTGAAAACTGACAACAATTCTAAATTTGATTTTTCTGGTTTGACACTTGTGCCAAATGAAGATGGCGATGATGAAAATTCTGTTAAAATTCAATTTACAGTAACTTTGAAGGGATACAACTTTGACGATTCTTCAAAGTTTTGGCTTGAACATGTCACAGGCAAGAAGTCAGAAGTGTTTACTGTTTCTGCATTTGTGCCTTTGACATCGGCATCAGTAAAAAATGGTGACAAGTCTTCTTCAAATGTCTATGCTGACATTGAATCAAATCAAGGATTTACACTTGAGGAAACGGGAATCAAAAATTATGGGACTATTGTTGATTCTTCTGTTTCAAAACTCATGCTTGAAGCAGGCACAATTTTGCCATTGAATATAAACTACAGAAATGCATCATTGTCAGCTAGAGGTGTTTATTACAAATATTTGGCCTATTCTGACCTTTTTGATGCTTTGAAAAACACAGGTGCGACCGAAGAGGCTACTGCAGAATTCATCAAAAACATGATTGCGTCAAAAAATGCTGGGATTGAAAACTATTATCAATATTTTGACTTGAAAGATGGCATGGCATTTTCGATTTCTGATGGGAGACTTGTTTTGACTGACAATGCTTTCAAAGGATTTGTTTGTGTTTTGTTTGCTGGTTATAACGAAGAACACAAAGAAGTTACACTTGCAAGATTCTTCTATTTGGAGAGTTTGTATTCAGTAAGATTTTTGTCTTCAAATGTTAAGACAACTTTGCTCTACACAACAGAAACTTTGAGTTTGGCGGATATTGACAGGTCAACCACAAATGTAACAATTTCTATGCGTGCAGACGAAAAAGTGCCTACATATTCAAACAATCTTCAATATTTCTCATTCTCATCTGCAGTTATGGACTTCCAAGTTAATGAATCACGAGATTATTGGTATAATGATTATTACGAAATTAGCGACATTGCATTTACTTCATCTGGAAGATGTTTGAAATTTAAGTTGACAGCAAATTCAACAAAATTGCAAACATCAGTGAAAGATATTTTGATGGTTTCTTATCGTGACGAAAATGGATTTGCAAGAGAAACTGAAATTCAAATTGAAATCAAAAATGAAAGAAGAATTGAAAGTGTTCAATGGCTTAACAGAACGGAAGATGATGAGATTTATTTGAACTTGACAACAACAGTTACGAGCGAAAGAAGCTTCACAATTTCTACATCTGTTTATCCAAGTGAAGCAAATGATTTGGGACTTTCTCACATCTACTTTGCGACAGCAGGAACGGCAAACGATTTGTCAATCACAACATCTTCAAGTGGACAAACTTTCAATCTCAACATAAACACAACGACTGGAAGTTATGGAAACTTGTTCCTTTTGCCAAACGATATGGTAAAGATTGTTGATGGTGTTAGACAAGTTTTGCTTTATAAATACACAGAAGATGCAAATGGAAACATTATCGAAACTCCAATCTACAAGAAATTGTCAGAACTTTATCTCTACTATGACAACATGATTGAAGAGGGGGACGAGTTTTCAACATATTTCTATAACAACGATGGTGAAAAGGTTTATTACAAAGATACAATCATCAAGATTTCAGTTATTATTGCTGATGGTATGAGCGAGGGAACTGCAATAAGAATCTACAATGAAGGTGATTTACTCAATATTGATACCGCAAAATATTACAAAATCATGAACAATCTTACTCTCAACAACTGGAAGAGTTATGACAGATTTGGTGGAATGATTTTTGGTAAAGATGAAAGCGTATCTTTGAAATTTGAAGGAAACAGTGAAAACTTTGTTGGAACTTTGTCAGGAACAATCAAAAATCTTACATTTGCTGGAAATGTTACTGTGCCTGACACAAACATTCAAACAGGTGGGTTTGTTGCAAATGAAAACAATGGACTTATTGAAAATGTTGTAGTTGATGTTTACTATGGCGAAGATACTTATGTTGACACAAATGGTGTAACACAAAAATATAAACGCTATATGCCAAGCATGGTAAATTCCATTGCAAGATATGTTGGTGGCGTTGCTGGACGAAATAATGGAACAATCAACAATGCTTATGTATATGGACTTTCAATCGTTTCAAATTACACTGGTGGAGATGCAAATTACACTGGCGGTATTGCAGGTTATAATGCAGGAAAGATTTCTGGCAGTGGCGTAGAATTTTATAATTTCAGTAAAAAAGAAAACGAGAATACAGAAATAACTGTCAAAAATATCTTTAAAGCAAATGGTTCAATAGGTGGAATTGCTGGGTTTGGTGGAGACAAGAGCTCTATTGAAAAATCTTATGCTTATGCATATAGTTTGAATGACAGCACAAAGGCTCAAATTACTCAAATTTTTGAAAATGGCTCAATTTCAAAAGGTGCTTTCTTTGCAGAAATGAGCTCTGGTGCGGTAGTGAAAGAAAGTTTTGCTTTTATGGGAAATTTGATTGCTACATTTGTGTCTGCGACAAGTGTAAATACAGCAGCTTTCATAAACAGTTACATTACATATTTCAGAAACAATGCTTTGCAAACAAGAATTTTCAAGGATGCAAACTTTAGTTATGCAAACGAAATTTATTCTGGCACAGGAATTGTCGATGATTATGTTTTGTTTGCAAACGCAGATTTGCCAACCGATTATGCTGACAGCACAACATATTCTGACAAATGGAAAAAGTTGGTAAGTGGTGATGCAAAACTTGACAGCACGATTTGGGAACTTTCTAACATTGATACAAACATCAATTTTGGTTTTATGTATCTTAAAAATGTTATCCAAAGTGCATCAGTAAACATTGAAAACATTTCACTTGCAGATAATACCGAACCTTTAAAATCTTTGAATGCTGGAAAAGATGCAACAACAGGTGTGGAAAAAGGAATTTTGTTTGTTTATGAAACAACTGCAATTCCTTCTACTTCAGCAGAACAATCTGCTCTTTTGAGATATAACACAATTTCTATTGCAGATTTGTTTGGGGTTACACAAAAACAAGCAAGAAGTTTGTTGGTTTCAACTGACAGCAAAAATGTTTCAATAAGCTCAACATCAATCAGGCTTTTGAGCAAAAATACAAACAAATTTGCCCTTTCTGTTCATTCAAAAATGGATTTTACAAATTCAAAAACATTCGAAGTTGTAGTGCTTAATTATTTGCCAGAACTTAAAACTACAATCAATCAATCAGAAATCAAACAAGGTAGAACAATCCTTTTGCAAACAGGAACAAACAATTCTCAAACAATCATGTATAACACAAACAGCACTATCTACTTGAATGGCAATGCTTATTTGACAAGAAAAGATAGTTTTGCGATTGAATACAATTTGAAAACTGCAAATGGACAAGATTTGACAAGTGACGAACATATAAGCATTTCAAAGAACAGTAATTCTTTGAACCTTATTGGTGATAAGGCACACGATGGAGACGATTATACAGCATTAAATTCTTATCTTGTTGTTGCTGACATCGCAAATGATGCTGAATATTCTGCAACAATCAAAAATGCAAGAAGAAGAGATTTCAAAGTGTCAGTTTATAATGGTGCGACAGCGCTCGTTATTGACAATGCTTCAAGTTTGGTTGTTAAACCTTCTCAATATGCAGTGTTTGATGTTACACTTGACACAGATTACAATAACGATGATTTGGTGTTCTCTTTGAAATATGACCAAGTCGGTGTTGACTTGCAAAAACTTTCAGAAAACAGCATTAGATTTGCTGTAGATAGCAAACTTTCCGTTGACTTGTCTTGGACAAAAACAAAGATAACAGAGACAAGATACAGCTTCAAAGTTTGGGTTAAAATTAGCGAAGAAAACAAACATTTGATTGACAAAGATTATGATAATTTGACTTTGACAATCAATGCACAAAGCCAAAGTGCAAACAGCAAATACGCAAAGACTTTGGCACTTACTGTCAGAACACAAGAGATTGAAGATATAGGTATTGCTTCTTACAACATTGAAAGCAGACAATTTGTAAGGTCTGTGCTTTATTACAAAATGGCTGACGAAATCACAAACACACTTGTGCCTTCTTCTGACGCTATTGTGGCTGTTTCTATCAATCCTGCTTATGCAAAAATGACACACTTTACTTTGACTTACACAGTTTCTGGCGCATCAGTGGGAACTGTAAGTTTGAGCAGACTTAAATTCAACGAAAGATATGGATATTATGTTGACACAAGTTCGACAACACTTATTACAAATGGCATCCAAGTAAACTTGCTTGAAGAAGATAAAACGGGGAATGGTATGTTCTATTTTAGAATGTATATTTCAAGCAGTTTTGCAAGCAACAGTGAACTTAAACTTACTCTTACATGTTATGATGGCAACAGTGTTTTGACTGCTGGCACACACAGTTTGAATGTAAACTATTTGCAAGAAGCAAGAGTTAGAGTTAACGGTGCTTCAACTTATATACTTGCGAAGGGTGACCATGCAACAGTGCAAGTGGTTACTGCTTTGGACCAAGAACTTTCTGATCTTTATTTGAAAAATAACTATGCAAACATTTCTTTGACACAGCCAACTGTTGAAGTGTTTGACAATTACAAACTATACACTGCGACACTTATTGCTTATGTAGATGCAAAACTTCAAAATAATATGGACAGTGGAATTTTCTATGTTTGTGCCACAGTGCAACGTGCTATAAACAATAGGCTTGAAATTAAAGAAAGCAAAGCGACGATTTGTCTTGTTGATTTCTCGGTTGATGGCAGCAAAATTGCCATATCCGCAAATGCGGGGAAAACAACTTACAATGGAAAAAGTTATGACACATTCTATTCTTATGTAAATGCAACAGATACAATTGCATTTGATTATCCAATGTCGCCAGCTACTTACACATATGATGCAAATGATGTTAATGAAGTTGCGGCAGTTGAAAAACTTATTAAGAGCAGAGATGAGTTTGCTTTAAACAACTATTACAAAGACGGAAATGTTGGATATTATATCAACTGTGCTTACAATGAAAAAACAGGGGTTTATGATGAAATAGAACTTAAACGCCAACTTTGGTATGCAACAGATGAAGAAAATTCAACTTCAATTTGCAATAATTCTGAGATTATTCAAAAAGATATTTTCAGAATTGATGAAGTTGAATATAAAGATAGGACTGGAAAATATCTTACTCTTACTGGAAAGAGAACGGGTAGACAGCTTATGAAGTTGAAAACAACAATTCTCTATCAAGGTATCGAATTCTCCTATGATTATTACTTCCTTGTTGTGGTAGATTTGTGGACTGACGAAGAATCTCCAACACAAATCTTCACTGCTGATGAATTTATCAAATATGCAACAGAGTCAGAAAAGGCTGGGGATTATATCTTGATGAACGACATTGTTTTGAATGATTATACCCCACTTGACACAGACCTTATCAAGAGTTTGGACGGGAATGGATACACAATTCACATCAACAGTTTTGCTATGCCAGAGAGAGATACCTCTTTGCAACTTGCACTTTTCAATTCGGTTGATGAAGATTCTACACTCAAAAACATCAGAGTAAACCTTTACAATGGTGGACAAATTGCAGTTAACGTTTCACAATACAACAACATTAACATCGCAGGCTTTGCAATTGAAAACAATGGTGTGATTTACAACTGTGAAGTGGTTTCATATTATGATGAAAACTATCAATCAAGTGTCATCTCTGGTGACACTGGATTGATGGTAAAATATATGCTTGGAAACAATACAGACCCAATCAATTTAACTGCCGCAATGGTTAGTGCAATGAGCATTGAAAGTAAGGTTTCTGGATTTGTTTCTCAAAACAATGCTTCAATCATGAACAGTAGAGTTGGTGGAGAAAGCATTAGACAAATTTTGAATGTAGCAGAAACAAGTTACATCAAATCTCAAAAACTTGGAAAATTTGTCATTGAGGGGCAAGGCGAAGTTGTTGGTTTTGTAAACTCAAACTCATCATCCGCTTATATCAGTGCTTCATTTGCTGACAATGTCCAAATTTACAACAATATGGCGGCAACAACATCAATTACTGCCGGATTTGTTGGTTACAACAACAATAAGATTCAAAATAGTTATGTTGAAGGACGTCGTGAAGGCGCTGTTACATCTGACAATGCAAATGTTTACAACAATCTTACAAACATTACTTCAATAGGGATTATTGCGGGATTTGTTTATGAAAACAATGCTCTTATCAAAAATTCTTATGCAAACATTGCTATTGAGAACAGTTTGTCAAAGGCTTCTTTGGTGGCAGGATTTGTATACAAAAATGAAAGAGACGGAGAAATTAAACTTTGTTATGCGGCTTGCGAAATTACAAAATCAGATATCAACCAAATGTTGTTCTCTGGCGTAGATGATTTTGCAAATTCTCTTAACAATGGAAAAATCTCATTCTCTTACTATTTCAACGGCACTCGTGATGAAACAACATCACAAAGCAAAGTTACATCAGGCGCTTTGGCTGTAACAGATATTGGAAAACAAGATACATTCTATGGGTTTAGTTTTGCGACCGATTCTGAATCATATAATGGTATTTGGGAAATTTCAGACAACGGTATTACACTTGTTAGCCCTGACAAAATTGCATTCTCAAATCGTTATGGCGTCACAAACACAAGCGGTGTGACAACAATTTTCTATAACAAAACATTGCTTGATGCTGACACAATGAGAAGAGTTGACCTTTCTTATGGAAGCGAAAATAACCCTATCATCATTAGAAATGCTTACGATTTTGCAGTTGCTACTGGTAAGGCAACTACAAAAGAAATTTCTTCATACAAAGAATATTATTCTGATGCTGAAGTAAATGGAAATTATAGACTTGTAAACAATATTGATATGTCAGAAATTGACCAAAACGCAGAAAATGACAATTCAATTAAACTTACTACAACATCAAAAACATTTACTGGGCTTTTGGATGGAAATGGATTTACTATCTCAAACATCAATTTGGGAAGCAGTGTTGTTACAGAAAACTATGGTTTGTTTGCAAAACTTGATGGTGCAAACATTATGAACCTTGACCTTGTTGTCGATTCTATTCACAACTCTCAAGCAAATATCGTTGGAACTTTAGCAGGCACAGCGGTTAATTCAAGAATTTTGGCTATTACACTTTCACCAGTTGATTCTCAAAGCACATCAGTTCAAAAGACATCAATTCTTGGAAACAACATTGTTGGTGGTGTTGTCGGAATGATGTTTGGAGAAAGCGGTTTGTCTGATATTCAAGTAAAAGATATTGACATATATTCTTCTTATTATAAGAGAGACAAAGTTGTTGGGGAAAATGATGCCAATGTTGGACAAAAGTTGAGAATGAACATTCAAAACAAAGCATCAATTTATTCTTATGTTTCAAAGGTTTCTTATGCTGGTGGAATCGCAGGTTATGTTGATATCTACAACACAATTAGCAGTGAATATGTGAAATATTCAAACACTTTGGAAGTTAGCGATTATGATATTATCACTGTTCATGTTTCAGATGCGGTAAACATTTATGGGGAAGTTTCTGGTGGACTATTTGGTTATGTTGGAAATTCTACATATATTTACGATGCAAATATTGAACTTGATGCGGACATGAATTTGACAAAACCATCTTACATCATCTCTAAAAACTTGTATGCTGGTGGCTTGGTTGGTGAGAATTATGGCGGGCTCTTCGCAGTGTCTGCAAATTATGCCGATGCTCTTCAAAAAACTATTGAAGAAAATGAAAACGGTTATTATTCAGGCAGTTTGAGTGCTGAAAAAGGTCAGCAGTCTATCTTCTCTTATACTTCAAATGACGAAGGTTATATTTCAAACATCAATGCTCCATTGTATGTAGGCGGACTTGTTGGGTTTATGGGTGGCGGATATGTTTATATTGGTTACAACAAATTGAATGTAATTTCTCACTCTTCTTCAACTTTGGCTGTCGGTGGTATTGTTGGACTTGCAGGTTACACAGCAAACTTGTTTGACCTTAACTTTGTTACAAATGCTCCAAAGGTTAACATTTTGCTTAATGATGTTTATGCTTCTGGTGATGTCTTTGTTGACGGAAAAGACAAAAATGGAAAAATTGCTGGGGATGCGGCAGGAATAATCGGTGCTCTTCAAAGCGTTGAAGGAAAAGTCTCTATTGTTGGTCTTAAAGATGCGGTTGCAGTAAACTATTATTCTTACAATGGTATTCAATTTATAGGAGATGATGCTGTAGCTGACAATAGTGGATATGTAAGTGACCATCACCATATTCTTGTCGGCAAAATATATAGCAATGACAAAAAGGAAGTAAAAACTCTCAATTCTGCATTGTATCTTATTGACTCTGATGATAATTATATCAATATTGCGAAAACAACAGATAGGCCTACTGCTGCTGTTGGTTCATTGACAGTCGGTGGTTATAACTCTGTTGTTGTGGGCTCGACAAAACTTGACTTACTTCCTTTTGGATTTGATATGTCATGGAAACCAGAGTGTGAGATTGGTGATGATAAATATAATACTTATGTAAAATCAATTTTTGACGGAATTTTGCGAGTTAACTCAATTGGTGACAGTTCTATGAGCACTATGTCTGCAGCTTATGCAAAGATGTATACATATTTCTTGTCAAATGGATGGAGTGACAAATTCTGGAACCATGAAGAAGAGCATCTTTTCCCAGATATTCAACTTTTGTCAAAATCTAACATGATTTATTGGGATGTTTATAACACTCAAGAAGTTTTGCAAAAAATGCAAAATTCAGGTGTAACAGTCGTTGTTAGAGGAAGGGTTTCTAATGATGATGTTAATGTTCAATATAGTGACATTGATTTGACAAATATTTCAGTAACAAAAGAAGATTATAATCTTATTTCTGGGTTTAAAGGAACATTGATTTCTTACTATGACTACATGAATAGTGAAGATGCAGGTTTTGTTACACTTGAAGTTACTGATGATAGTACTAAAAGAGTTATTGGTGGACACAAGGCAAATGGTAATACTCCTGCTGATAAAGTTGGCATCATTTTGAATAAATCTTTGTTTAGGTCAATTGATTCTGATGTGTTGATTCAAGGTATCAATTTCTATTATCAAAAGAATACGGATAACAAAAACTATATGTTGATAGATGGTGGATTGTCATCAACTGTGTTTAGAGATGTAAATATAGTTGTCAATGATCCGATAAACCTTGAAACTGTTAAATCTGAGGCTGATTTCTATACAACTGGTTTGGTTGCAAAGACTGCTTATGCTTCATCATTCATCAATATGGGAGTGAAACTCAGATATGGTGCACAAATTTCTATTAATCATGAAGCAGAATGCAAAGATGTTTATATTGGTCTTTTGTCTGGATATATGCAACAAACTTCAAGCAGTAAGCAAATGGCTGTTCAAGGAATTAATATTGAAAGAGAACCAGAAGAAGGCGAATCAACTGATGTAAAATTTGACATAAAGATAAAAACAGGCGTTGTTTCAAACACTATCTATGCAGGTTTGTATGCAGGGGTAATTTTAAAAGGAAATGGAAACTGTGCCAAGGTTGGTGTTGGACTTACAAACCCTGGAAAAGTTAGATTGAATGTAAAGATTGTTGGTGAAGATAAAAAAGGAAATGAAATAACTAAAAATTATGAAGAGGTAGCACTTGTTATTGGTGGATTTGTTGGGAAAATTGATGCGGTTGACAATGTTGTTACACTTAACAATACGGAAACAGCTGACAAAGTTTCAAATCTTTCAATCTTGCTTAACAGTGGGGTAAAAACATTGCAAGCTGGACTTGGCTTTGGTGTTATTGAAAATTCTAGTTTGACTATCGCAAATGAAAGTGGCGTTGATTCAAAACTTGTTGGCGGAATATATCAAGTTGGAGACATTGTTTGTGGAACTGCACAACTTGGTGGACTTGCAGGAAAATTGAATTCAAAGACAGAAATTCAAGGATATTCTGTAGACTTTAGTGTTGGGAAATTGGTGGAAAAAACAGAAAATGGCACAACCACATATGAAGCTCCTACATATAAAGTTGAAGAAGGTAATGACAAATCACCACTTATATTTGAAAAGAATTTGTATGATTATAGCAACATGTTGCATCCATTTATAGTGAAAGGTGGACTTGAAGACAGTATTGGCGGTTTCTATGGAATGGCATCAGGCGGTGCTGTGGTTTCTATCATTGGAACTTGTGAAATTTCTGGTAATATTGATGTCAAAGTTAGTGCAACATCAAACACTGGAGTAGCAACTCTTTCAGTTGGTGGTATTGTTGGGCAAATTGCTGGAACATTTGTTTCTAGTGCATCTATCAAAAACTCATTAAATGTTTCAGTGGACAATTCAAAGAATGAAAATAATACCAGCTTATCTGCTTATGTTGGTGGTATGATTGGAAAAGTTGCGACATACAGTGGAGCTAGGATTGATATAAATTACACATCTGGCAAGGGGTATAATGTTTACTACACTGGAGATGTGTTGTCTTCATCAGTTGACGAACTTGTTTTTGGTGGAGCTATTGGCTATGTTGAACAAGGCAAGGATGCAAATGAAAATGCAAATTATCAGAGCACTATTGAAAATGTAAAAATTTCAAAAGTAATTTATGGCGGTTCAGTTAAGGTTTATGGCACATTTAAGGGTAAAAAGATTACAGCTGGTGGTGTTGTTGGTGAATATTTGTTGCCAACAAGTGGCGGAACAAATGTAAATATACAATATCTTATTACTAAATGTTTCTCATTTGGTGACGTGTTTGTAAATTATAAAGGTAAAGATGAAAGTGATGACAAACTCGAAGATTATAAATTTGGTGGAATTGTAGGTGTTGCTTCATACATTAAAATTCAAGAATGTACATCAATTATGACGTCTTTCAATAGCAGAGAAACAAATAAAAGTGTTGGATATGAAAACATCGGAGCAATTGTTGGTGCAAATAGTGATAGAGTTGCTTATGAAAACAACTATTATTCATCTGGCGTAAATCTTGCTTATCAAGAAGAAATTGGAAATACTGATATTGCTTATACTGAAGTTTCTGGAACAGCATACAGTGGTTATACTTCTGTTACAAAAAAATCAAATGGTGATGAAATATCATTGGAATCAAAAGAAAATGCATTGAATCTCGCTACAACGAAATATATGGTTTCAAACAGTGGAGAGCATGCGTTTGGACATAAGCTCAATCCATATCAATATACGAATAGTGACAAAGAAAAGAAGATCAATGTTGATATCAAATTGCCAGGGAATTCTCATAATATATCTTGGGTAAGTTTGTCACAAGATTTGAATGGTGACAACTCAATAAATGATGTTATCGCAGATAATCTTACGAATGTTGCTTTTGTAGGAAATGGTAGAATTATTACAAGAGATGATAACGAGGGAAAAATTAGTATAACTGACAAAGATAATGCTGACTTTGGAGCATTGGTAAATAATATAGGAAAAGATACAGATGACAATAATAAAGATCCAAACTTCAATATAATTTCTGGTCTTGTAATGGATTTGAACATAAATACAACAGATTTGACAGCACCATCAAATTATGCACCAACATTTGGTGGAGTAGTTGGGAGAGTTTCAGGAAATTCATTTGTCTATGGAGTTGGTGTCAAAGGGAATCTTTCTATTGGTGGAACAGGGTTCCCATTGCAACTTGCTGGACTTGTTGGAACATTGCATTCAGGATTGATTGATCAGTGCTATGTGGATGCGGATATTACATATCGTGCTGGTGAAAAAGATGGCTCGTCTATTGCTGGAGCTGTTGCATTCGTGCATGGTGATTATAATTCAATTATCAGGTCAACATATACTTCCGGCAGACTTGAGACTTATGCTGACATAGGAATGTATACTTTTGCACGCAGAGGAAACGCAAGCAAAGAAGGTGTTAGTCGTGCAAATTGGATTATAGATTGCTATTCTATTTCACAAATCAAACGTAACAATGCTTTAAACAGCAATGAATTTACAAAAGAAATAGTCTTTTCATCAGTCTTTAAGTCTGAGAGTGGTCAAGGCTTTAGTTCAAACGGAATCATTATTAATGGTTGTTATGACACAATTAATAATTGTTATGACACAATTAATGATTGTTATGGCACATCAAAGCAAGACAATGTGACAAAAGTTACAAATATTGATGAGGTCGCTTTGGCTTATAATCAATATGATGATATTTGTTCATCTATTGACGCAAATAGTCCTGAACAATTTGGATTAAATGACGAAGGGAAAAGAAAGAGTATAAATAGATGGTATTTCAATCCATATGTAAACTATGGATATGCTTCTCATGGCTTTGGATGGCTTAAGAATGTTTCAACTTACACGAGATCTGAAAAAACCAACAAAGATTCAAACTATGATACTGAGACTGGCAATACAACTGAAGCAAAGACAGTTATATCAAATTATGAATATAATCCAGTTACATATAGTGATATCATTTCATTTGGAAACGACTATGGGAAAGGATGGTTCTTGGGAGTATTGAATCAAGGCAAGTTCAACCAAATGCTTGATACGGTTGCTTCAGACAATACACCTTCATACGAAAAAGCATATAGATTTGTTTTGAGATATGATTTCAAAGTATCTAATGTTGGATTAAATATTGGAAATGATAACAGCTTTGTTCTTGATGGAAATAATACAACGATAGACCTTGCTTCACAAGGTTCAAAGACAGGTTTATTTAATGAAGTTTATGGAACTATCGAAAATTTAAGAATTACAAACGCAAATATTAATCAATCAATAAAAACAAATGTAGGTATTTTGGCTGGAACTGTTAAAGGAAAACTTAACAACATTACTGTTTCAGGACAAGTTATTCTTACAAAGCAAGATCCTTCTAAACTTAAATATATTGGTGGTGTTGTTGGAGTATTGAGTGGCGATGGCATAGGCTTGACATCTACTGCTTACATTCAAAGTGATTTAAAGAATGTTATTATTGGTGGGGTTGCAGGATGTGTGAATGGAGGATATGTGAATGATGAATATGTGAATGGTGGATCAATCACGCATGCTTCAAATGCGGGGATAGTAATAGAGAGTAATAAAGGCTCAACTCCAATTACTGGGGTAACAATAAATAAACTCAGAAAGTCAATAGGTAGCAGTGAAACAAGAGATATAAAAGTTAGCCATCTTGCTGGCGGAGTAGTTGGAAGAGCCGTTGGCACATCTATATCAAACTCATACAATGCGAATTCAGTTTTGGTTGGATACACAATCAGTTCAAATCTTGCAAACACATTTGTAGCTGGTGGAATTGTTGGTTTTGCAAAAAACTCAACAATTGCAGATTGCTATAATACTGGACTTGTTGGTGCAGGGAATTATTCATCTAATCTAACAACAGATGGCTATGCTACTTTTGCTGGTGGAATTTTTGGATATGCAGATGGTGGAGAAATCAAGAATTGTATGAATGATGGTGCTGTCCAAGCACTCGGTAAACATCTAGATGGTAGTAAAGAAGGAAACTATGATATTCAAATTGATTATGTATCTGGCGAAGAGGAAATGACTGAATATAAGAAACAAAACATAGAGCCTTTGATATATAATGTCATGATGAAATACAATAAAGGTTATGCTCGTTCAGTTTACGCTTATGGAATTGGTTATACAGAAAATGGAGAAATTAAAAACAGTTGCGATTCAAGCACAGATAACATTAAAAATGACGGAAATATCGGTGAATATGTTTATGAAACGAAATTGATATTTGATAGACAAGGCACACTTGACAATGAAAATGGAACATATAATCATTGGGGAAAATTTGTTGTAGACAAAGTTAAGAGTGATATAAATTATACAATAAGCGGTTATGATGCTTATGGTTTTCCTGCAAGAATTTATGTTAAAGATACAATTTCAAGGACATATGGAGATCCAAGCTCTATCAAGACAAATGATAAGTACAACAATGAAATTATTGGTCAAGAGAGAGAAGTTATTTCTGGTAAAAATCAGTTGCGTTCTTACGGCGGAGTTTATGGTTATGATGGAAATACATGGCAAAGACAAGGAGATGCAAGAGTTATAGAAAAAGCAAGCACATCTGCATTTAATGGATGGAACGAAGAAGCTTATTACATGAAGGTTGATACACAATATTATCAAAGTGCAAGATTTGTTGGGTATGAAAATGTTCTCAACTTTAAAGGCAATATTACTTCTGTTGGCTTTGATAAAAATGGATCAATTAGTGGTCAAAAAGCAAATGATGTTATATCAAGTCTTGTTGATGACGGCATTGTTGCTATTGATGGAAATAGACAGCAAACGGGTAACTTTGAAAGCACTACAATCAATGGAATGAAAACGGCAGTAGTGTATAATTCGACAAACTTTAGAACTGCATACATGCCATTTTCATACACACTAAAAGCTTCATTTGTAGATAATACTGGTGTTATAGATATTAATAATCTTTCAAAGAAGAATTTTACGCTTGGCAACATATCAGACAATATTGAGCCACAATACACAGACATGAAATTTGAAACAGAAGAAAAGGCATCTGGACAAAAAGTAATAAATGTAACAGCAACTGTATTCTTTGCAGAAGCGTTGCCAACAACGGCTGTTGGGAATATTACTATGACCTATAAATCAGTAGAAATTCCAGTTGACCTTGGTAGAGATAATATTGAAAAAAGAGGTTATAGAGGAATATTCTTATATTATATTGATGAAACATCAAGCATGGATTTTTCATTTATTAAGGATAATAAAGATGCTTATGAATTCACTGTACAAGTAGGAACTGGGGAGGATCTTTCAAATTATGAGACATTGAGCCCTAGCGATTATGATATAAAATCTAATACAAATTTGGAAGGAAAGTATATTTCTTACACAGGAAGCCATGATGTAAATTACTTTAAAAATAAAGAATTGGCAATAAGTTATATTTATACATTCGATGTTGAGATTGAAGCTAAGAACAATTTAAAAATCGAAAAAAATACGTTAAGCGAAATACATTTATCGAATTCTTTTGACAAAAAAACAACCAAGTTTACAGATTATCAAAAAGCAGATGTTGCAGGAAGTGGCTATTTTGACGATGTATATGCTGATCAAGAAGTTAATGGGAATCAGGGTATTTTTGTAAATTTAAATGCATTGACAAACGATTTTAAAGGTTATTCTAAATTTGTTTTTGGAAATAGTGATTACAATATTTCTTACAAAGATGGAGTTTATACTGTTTCTTCCACAAATAATAATTGTATAGCTGCAGAAATAGATGGTCTCCAAGGTTTACTTTTTGTTGGCATGTCTGATACTACCGAATTGAAAAATATAACATCTACTTTTGAGTTGTATCACAGCAAAGAGATTACAGCCGATATGACAGGAATATCAAAAACAGTGAAAAGTGGATATACAACAATTGAGAATGGATTGACATTCTGTAGGATTGGAGAACTTCAACCAAATGGAAAGTATAATATTGACGGAAGATACGCAGGAACGCATAGTGAATTTAAATCAGAAGCAAATGAAATATTATTCTTTGGTGAATCATTCTATGAGAAAGAAGTTGAATATTCATATGCATTAAGAGAAATTGACTTAAAGAACGAATCAACAAATAATTATGGTTACAACATAGAATTTTATAAAGGCGAAAATGATATTTGCTATTATACTGTTGGAGCTCTATTGTCTGGACAAACCAACAAATTCAATGGAGAATTTATAAAAGAAGCAGCAACTTTTAATATTCAAACATTTACTACGACAAAATCAGCTACTGGTGTTGACAACTATAATCCAGATAATGATACATATAAGGCAGAAAGAACTATAACATTCAAGTCTCCTAATGATGAAAATGTAGAATATTCTATTCAAAAAACAACATATAAGTGTCCAATACACAGCACGGGCACGACAAGCACACCAGAGGGAGTAATAATAACCACTATGGTAAATCCTGGTCAACTCACGAACAGCTCTTACTATTATTATGTTTTTGATTGTGGAGCAATTATGGTTGATTACGTAATTTTTGGTAGCGGAAATGAAATCAAGCAAGAGCAAGCGTCAAGAAGATTCGTTGTAGACAAAGACTTGGCTGCAAGAAATAAAATGTTGGAATGCAGAAAAGATTCAACACCAAAGCAAATGGATGGAGGAAAATATTACGATTGGAAGAATGAGTATAACGAAGTAGCATTGAATTGGGCATATTTTAATAGTCAGTATGAAGCGCAATGGGATACTGGAATAACTTATACTAAAACAATTAAAATAGATGTTATAGCAAGTTATATAGATGAGAAACAAGTGCTGTTTGCGAAAAACGAATTCGAAACTCCTCTTAACGATGTCGATACATATAGAAAAACATACGATCATAGTGAAGTGAAATATCCAACAAATCCTTTGATAACTTTGTATAAGGGGCTTCAACAAACAAAAGATTTTGGAGCGAACATAGTTTCTGGCTCTTTACAATATAGACCTGCTGAAGGTTCTGAATGGACAACTGTAGCTGGAACAAGTATAAAGGAAACTGAATTTGGTATTCATAAATATATGGCTAAATACAGTGCAACCATGACTTCTGATTCTGCTCAATTTGTAAGTGTGAGCAAAGGAAAAGAAGTAAATTATGAGTATTTGATAATTGCAAGAGACATTAATTTGGGTGAATTGAGTGTGGCGATAAATGATAAGACTATTATAGGAAATGGAAACAATTTAACTTTTGTTCAGAGTAGTTCCACAAACATTTCTCTTTTCAAGACAAATAAGAAAATGATAAGAGATATAAACATTATTGGGATTACAAATCTAAGAGAAGGAAAAAACAACAATAACTATGGTCTCTTCATAAATAAAAATTTAGCATCTCTTATAAATGTAGAAATTTATGGCGTTGTAAGGAATATTACAAACAACAAGATAAACGTTAACTCAAATGTTTATAATAGCACAGTTCAAAATAATGCAGTTATTTCTATCAAGAGTTATGTTACAATGGTTGGACTCGATGGACAGAAACAAAATGTTTTGTCTGTTCTAAATGAATATTTGGATGTAACTAACACACCTGCTTCAAAATCATTTGAAAGCTTTGATATTGTTATTGCAGGGAATGGATACAATGGACAAGGTGGACTTGATGGTGATCAAAGATTATATTATTTAAGAAATGGTGCAGCAGGTGAAGATGGTGGAAATGGTGGAAACATATTTGTTGATAATGCCAATTATACCAATGTAGATTATTTTAAAGGCTATGCAAGGGTTGGAGCTGCAGGCGCACCTGGTTATGGTGGCAATGGTAAAAATGGAAAATATCAAAGTGGTTTTGTATATGGCGGTGGTGCTGGCGGAAAAGTTGGGAAACAAGGAAATGCTGGGGCAATAAAAACTCGTCCTTCACAAGATTCTTCACAAGATATTGAGATTAAACAATCATTGACGACTGGTGAATATAATAGTGATAATATTGCAGGGAATGGCGGAATTGGTGCATTTGGAAGAATAATCGGGAATTTGTATTATAGTTCAACTGCTGGTGGAGATTCTGGTGATGTGGACAAACCTTCAAGTGGTGGAAATGTTAGGTATGCATATGTGTGGAAAAATGATTCAAACAAAACATTTGGTTTTGGGCGACAATTTAAGGATTTAGCTAGTTCTCACCATTATCCTACAGGAGCACAAATATGGTGGGAGAATTGGGAAAACGATTGGACAGGCAATATAGATAAATCGGTAAAAGCAAATAATGTGAGACCTCAACAAATAAGTGGAAATGGAACAGAAGAGAAATATGGAAAAGGTGTAACCATGTCTAAAGTCTATGTAAGCATTCAAGTTAGATGGGAAAGAACATGGTTTACTCTTGGAATCGGTGTAAATATTTATGAAAATAAAACTGTAGTTTGGACCAGCGGTGAATGCCTCAACGGAGCGGGAGCTTGCGGTTGGGCAACAACATGAAGTTAGATATACAAGGAGAACAAGACTTATGAAAAGTGACGATGAGAAAAACATACATGAAGGTCACAGACAGAGATTGTTGGATTTGGCAATCTCTGCCGGCGTTGACAATATGAGTGAAGTGCAAGTTATGGAATTGTTCTTGACTTATATCTTTCCGCGTGGAGATGTAAATCCACTTGCTCATCGTCTCTTGGATAAGTTTGAGACTTTCGCCCAAGTCATTGATGCAGATATCAACGATTTGATGAGTGTCAAAGGTATCAATGAAAGATCTGCCAAAAAGATTTCAATGTTCAACGAACTTTTTTATCACTTTACTGCAACAAGAATGGGAAGGAAAGTCAAAGTATCATGCATTGCAGATTTGATTGATATGGTAGAAGACCATTTGAGATTTAGGACAACCGAAAACATGCTTTTGCTTGCTTTAAGTGCAAACAGCATTGTGACTTACAAGAGAAGAATCAATATGCATAGTTCGACTATGGTTGGTTTTCCTGTTTTGGAACTTACAAACTTTATTGCAACTTCAAAAGCTGCGTCTTTGGTTATCGCTCATTGTCATCCGTTTGGCAGAGCAATACCTTCCAAAGCAGATGATGTTGCATTTGAGACAGTTAAAAATCTTTGCAACACTTGTGGTGTAAATTTGATTGACTCTTACATAGTTGGTGACGATGGTGTATATAGTCAAGATGCCAACAGAATTATTAGATGGTATAGTGACATTGAAGGACTTGACAAAGCAATTTTCTCAAAATGATTGAAAAATCAAAACAAAAACTCGGCAAAATAGACCGAGTTTTTTTATACAAAATTTTCCCCTTTGAATTTTCTACTTTATAATAAAATAGCAGGCGATTATACCTAAAATTGTGCCGATGAGAGCAGAAACAAAACTCAAAATTACGGTTGTGATGTTGATTTTTTGCTCTTTTGATTTATCTTTTCGTATCAGATTTGACTTTTCACTTTCCAAAATTTCAAAACCATATGGAAGGACTGCAAGGCAATAAACTCCATCGTCATCATATTTTATTGAAATTATATCTTGGCGTTCGAGGTATGACAAGATGTGTTTTATTGCCTCAAAATCCATGCGATAATGTTTGGGCAAAGACAAAATTATGTCGCTGGTCTCGACGATTTTATAGTTTCCATCACGACATTCGTTTGCTAAAATTTTTAATACTAATTTTGTTTTTGTGTCCATCATTTTTTATTTTTCCAATTTTTGAAAGTTATTATACTATTGACAGTTTTGCGGTTCGCATAAAAGTCTGCCTTTTTGGAGAAATTAAAGAAAAAGGCGATTATGACAAAGAAAGAAAAGATGGTTATGTCATATTTATGCAATAGGTGTCAACAAAAGAGAACCTATCTTGTTTCTCCGCAAGAAATAACCCAAGCTTTGTCAAAAAAATATGTTTTGTCAATTGAAGAAATTGATGAAATTATGGTGGCTTTGTCCAATGAAAATTATATTGATTTTGTTGTGTCGGACAGCAAAAAAGGTTATTTTTATTGTGTAAATTTGAGAAAAACTGGACAAAGTTTCAATGTAGACATAAAGAAAAGTAGACGAAATTTTGGGCTCTTGGTTTTAAGAAGTTGTTTCTTGGCAACTGTGAGTTTTGTGTTTGGTATGATTCTGCGTGCAATTTTTAAAAGTTAGAGAGAAACAATGTAAAAGAACATTAGATTTTTTGTTTTTTGTTTTTGCTTTGTGATATAATAACATCATGGAAAAGAGAAAATTTGAATTACATTCTAAATTTAAACCAGCTGGAGACCAGCCAGAAGCTATCGAAAAATTGGTTGAAGGAGTTGAAGATGGACTCAAAGAGCAAGTGCTTTTGGGGGTAACTGGCTCTGGAAAAACTTTTACAATGGCCAACATCATTCAAAAGGTTCAAAAACCAACACTTGTTATTGCTCACAACAAGACTTTGGCCGCACAACTTTGCAACGAGTTTAGAGAATTTTTCCCAAACAACAGGGTAGAATATTTTGTTTCATATTATGATTATTATCAGCCGGAAGCATATATTGTTTCAACGGACACCTATATTGAAAAAGATATGAGCGTAAACGAAGATATAGACAAATTGCGTTCTTCTGCGACCTCTTCACTTTTGGAAAGAAGTGACACGATTGTTGTGGCTTCTGTTTCATGTATTTATGGTTTGGGTAGCCCAGAAGAATATCACAATTTGCACATTTCTTTGCGACAGGGCGAAGAATATGACAGAGATGAGCTTATCAATCATTTGATTGCTATTCAATATACAAGAAATGATGTAGATTTTAAGAGAACAACATTTAGAGTAAAGGGTGATGTTGTAGATATTTTCCCCGCCAATCAAAGTGAAATGGCAATTAGAGTGAGATTTTTTGGCGATGAGATTGAGAAAATTTATGATTTTGACCCAGTAACTGGAAATATGCTTAATGAAGTGAGTTATGTTGCGATTTATCCTGCGACACATTATGCCGTTGGAAGCAACACATTGAAAAATGCACTTGCAGAAATAGAAGAAGATAGAGAGCTTGCAATCAAAAAATTTGAAGCTGAAAACAAACCTTTGGAAGCGGAAAGAATTGGACAAAGAGTGGCTTATGACCTTGAAATGATGAAAGAAGTGGGATATTGCAGTGGCATTGAAAACTATTCAAGATATTTTGATGGAAGAAAACCTGGCGAACCACCATATACACTTATTGATTATTTCCCAAAAGACTTTTTGACAATTATTGATGAAAGCCACATGACAATTCCACAAATTAGAGCCATGTATAACGGCGACAGAGCGAGAAAAAATTCGCTCGTTGATTATGGCTTCCGTCTTGAAGCAGCACGAGATAACAGACCTCTTAAATTTGATGAGTTTGAAAAGAGACTCAAACAGACAATTTTTGTTTCTGCAACTCCTGGACCTTATGAACTTGAAAAGGCAGGGCAAGTTGTGGAACAAGTCATTAGACCTACTGGACTTTTGGACCCTAAAATTGAACTTAAACCAATCAAAAACCAAATTGAGGTTTTGATGGAAGAGTGCAAGAAGACGATTGAGCATGGAGCGAGAGTCTTGGTAACCACTCTTACCAAAAAGATGGCTGAAAGTTTGACGACATATTTGGCAGACAGAGAGTTTAAGGTGAAATATCTTCACTCTGAAATTGACACAATGGAAAGAGTTGAGATTATCAATGGTTTGAGACAAGGGGAGTTTGATATTTTGGTGGGAATTAACTTGTTGCGTGAAGGTTTGGACATGCCAGAAGTCGAACTTGTCTGCATTTTGGATGCGGATAAAGAGGGTTTTTTGAGAAGTGAAGGAGCACTTATCCAAACGATTGGAAGAGCAGCAAGAAATGCAAATGGCAGAGTTGTTATGTTTGCTGACACTGTGACAAAATCAATGAAAAAGGCTATTGATGAAACAGAAAGACGCCGCAGTTTGCAGGAAGCTTACAACAAAGAACATGGCATTGTGCCAAAAACGATTATCAAAGAAATCAAAAATACGCTTGACATAAGCAAAAAGGTCAGTGATGATAGTATTGCTAAAAAAGATATTCCAGCCGAACTTGATAGACTTACTTCAATGATGAAAATTGCATCATCTCAACTTGATTTTGAAAGAGCAATAGAACTTCGAAACAAGATTGCGACATTAAAAAAGCGTTTAAATCGCAAGGATAAAATTTAGTTTGCTATTGACAAACTCACAATTTCTTGGTATGCTTATATTAAGAGGTGGGAAAATGTTGAACGACAATGAAATTACACTTTTAAAAAAGGCTAGAAAAGTTAAACCAATCGTAAAACAAAAGAAAGGTTTTATTTCAAAAATGGTGTTTATTGAACCAGAAGAAATTTGTGCTTGTGGCTACGCTGATTTTTCGACTCCAGTTTGTGAAGTGCCAAAACTTGTAAAAATTGGCACATTTGATGCGTCATTTAAAGAAAGTGGCTACAAAGGATATTTCAAACCAAACATTGCAGATGCTTTGAAATATATTCCTGCGGTTGTTGTTGAAGATGCAGTTGCATTTGAAGTTAAAGATGCAAAACACGATTTTTGTGCTTACGGACATGTTCCTGGGAAAGTTGTTGTTTACGGACTTGCAAAAGGTGAAACAATGCCAAAAGAAGTTGCAAATCAAGATGTGAGAATGGGCGGACAAAAATATACAGCAAGAGAAATCGACCGCATGACTTATTCTAAAAATGAAAAGAGCAAAGATGACGGAAGATATTTTGACTGATAGAATGCAAGAAATATTAAGATTTTGAAAAGCAAGGAAAACAGCACAAAAATGTGTTGTTTTTTTGTTAATATTTCGTCATTTTGTGTTATAATTATGGTTGGAATATGAAACAAGAAAATTGGAGCGTTTTAGATGAAAGATTCAATTATTATCAAGGGAGCAAGAGAAAATAATTTAAAAAATGTCAATCTTGAATTGCCAAGAAACAAATTTATTGTCTTTACTGGAGTGAGTGGCTCGGGGAAATCTTCGCTTGCTTTTGGGACTATTTTTGCAGAAGGACAGAGAAGATACATTGAGAGTTTGTCTTCTTATGCTCGTCAATTTTTGGGTGCAGCACAAAAACCAGATGTCGATGTTATTGAGGGGCTTTCTCCAGCGATTTCTATTGACCAAAAGACGACAAACCGCAATCCACGTTCAACAGTAGGGACTGTTACGGAGATATATGATTATCTGCGTCTTTTGTTTGCGCGTGTAGGGACTCCATTTTGTCCTCACTGTCACAGAGAAGTAAAACAACAGACTATTGACCAAATTGTTGACAGCATAAAAGAACTCGGCGAAGGAGCAAAACTTACAATTTTGGCGCCTGTCGTAAGGGGGCAAAAGGGTAGACATGAAAAATTGTTTGAGTCATTGAAGAAAAGTGGCTATGTGAGAGTTGAAGTTGATGGAAACATCTTCACTCTTGATGAAACTATTACTCTTGATAAAAACATCAAACACGATATAAGTGTTGTTATTGACAGAATTGTTTTGAAAGACGGAAAAGATACAAGACTTACAGGGAGTTTGGAAACTGCTTTAAAACTTGCTGATGGGCTTGTTGTTGTCGCAACAGATGAAAAAAGTGAACTTTATTCAACAAATTATGCATGTCCAGAATGTGGCTGGACATTGGAAGAAATTTCTCCTAGACTTTTCTCTTTCAATGCTCCATATGGTGCATGTCCAAACTGCACTGGTCTTGGTTATACACTTGACATTGATGAAAGCATTGTTATGAAAAACTCCGACCTTTCAATCAATCAAGGTGCTTTTAATTTGACTGGTTGGAGAATGGAAGACGGTTCTATGGCTAAGTCATATTTTATGTCGTTGTCAAAGGCATTTGATATTGATTTGGACAAACCTGTAAAAGAATTGCCAAAAGACAAAATAAAGATTTTACTTTACGGCTCTGGAAATGAAAAAATTGATGTTGAAGTTGACAATGAACATGGCAAGCGTTTTATTTCTGTCACATATGAAGGAATCATAAACAACTTGCGTAGAAGATACAAAGAGACATCAAGCGAATATATTCGTTTTGAAATCGGCAGATTTATGAGAGAACAAACCTGTCAAGTCTGCAACGGCAAGAGATTGAATGAATCCGCATTGTCTGTCAAGGTCAACAAAATGGACATTGATGATTATTGCAGTCAAAGCGTAAAAAATTTGTTACCACTTTTTGAAAATTTAAATTTGGACAAGGCGAAGGAAAAAATTGCAGAACCAATTTTGAAAGAAATTCTGGCGAGATTGAGATTTTTGCAAGATGTTGGACTTTCTTATTTGACATTAAACCGCTCTGCTGAAAGCTTGTCAGGTGGTGAAGCACAAAGAATTAGACTCGCCACTCAAATTGGAAGCGGGCTTGTTGGGGTTATGTATATTTTGGACGAACCTTCTATTGGCTTGCATCAAAGAGACAATGAAAAATTGTTGGCGTCACTCAAAAAGTTGAAAGACTTGGGCAACACTTTGATTGTTGTTGAACATGATGAAGATACAATTCGTGCTGCTGATTATTTGGTTGATGTTGGTCCTTATGCAGGAGTGCATGGTGGAGAAATTGTTGCTTGTGGAACAGTTGAGCAGGTTATGAAAAACAAAAATTCTATAACCGCACAATTTTTGCGTGGAGATGAAAAGATTGAAATTCCAAAGACAAGACGCAAACCGAAAGATTATTTGCAGGTTATTGGCGCGGCACAAAACAATCTTAAAAATATTGATGTAAAAATTCCAACAGGCATTTTGACAGTGGTCACTGGTGTGTCGGGAAGTGGAAAGTCAAGCCTTGTCAATGGAATTTTGTATCCTTATCTTTCCAACCTTTTAAACAACAGCAAATTGGAGCTTGGAAAGTTTAAGGAAATCAAAAATGCAGAAGTCTTGGACAAGGTTATAAACATCGACCAAGCACCTATTGGCAGAACGCCAAGAAGCAATCCTGCGACTTACACTGGGGTATTTACTGCAATAAGAGATTTGTTTGCTGCCACTCCTGATGCAAAAGCAAGAGGTTTTGGCTCTGGAAGATTCAGCTTCAATGTCAAAGGTGGACGTTGTGAGGCGTGCGAGGGTGCTGGTGTGAAAGAAATTGAAATGTATTTCTTGCCTGATATTACTGTCCCTTGTGAGGTTTGCCACGGAAAGCGTTATAACAGAGAAACCTTGGAAGTTAAGTATAAGGGGAAGACAATTAGTGATGTTTTGGATATGACGGTTGAAGAGGCATTGAAGTTCTTTGAAAACATTCCTTCAATCAAAACCAAAATTCAAGCACTCTATGATGTCGGACTTTCTTATATCAAACTTGGGCAACCGGCAACAACATTGTCAGGCGGAGAGGCTCAAAGAGTTAAACTCGCCACAGAACTTGCTCGCAGAGATACTGGAAAAACTATGTACATTTTGGACGAACCAACAACAGGGCTTCACATGTATGATGTCAAAAAATTGATTTCAATTTTGGATAGGCTTGTAGGAAATGGAAATTCTGTGGTTGTTATTGAACACAATCTTGATGTTGTTAAATGTGCTGACTATATCATCGACATTGGACCAGAAGGTGGAGATGAAGGTGGCACGATCGTTGCGACAGGGACACCAGAAGATATCGCAAAATGTGAGAAAAGTTGGACTGGGAAGTTTTTGAAGAAAATCTTAAATCAAGAATAAAATTTGAAATAAAAATGCAAACAAAGAAGGCACAGATTGTGTCTTTTTTGATGCAAAGTCACAATAAATTGACAAAATAATACATTTTGTGATAAAATGCGTGTGTTATGAAAGTTATCAATTTGTCATCAGGGAGCGATGGGAATCTTACATATATTGAAACGGACAACACAAAGATTTTGGTTGACGATGGTCTTTCATGCAAAGAAACTCAAACGAGACTTGGCTTGCTTGGAATTGACGGCAATGATATTGATGGAATTGTTGTAACACACGAACATGTTGACCACATTAAAGGAATAGATGTGTTTGCTAGAAAATATGACATTCCAGTCTATGCGCATGATGAAGTTTGGGCTGGACTTTATGACAAACTTTCAAAAGTGCCAGACAAAAACAAAAAGATTTTTACAGATACTTTTGCCATAAATGATTTGATAATCAATCCAATTGAAGTTCCACATGATGTGAAGTGCTTTGGTTACACTATTGCGGAAGATGACAAAAAAATAGGAATTTTAACCGACCTTGGGCACACTGATGAACGAATTTTCAATGGGGTCAAAGGGTGTAAACTTGTTTACCTTGAAGCGAATCATGATATAAATATGCTCAAGAACAGCGAGAAATATCCTTTGACTTTGAAACTTCGTATTGCTGGAAAAAATGGACATTTGTCAAATGATGCGTCTGAAGCATTTATTGAAAAATTGGTCACAACTGGGACTAAACAAATCGTTCTGGCACATTTAAGTAAAGAGAATAATTCGCCAGAGTTAGCATACAATTATATAACTTCAAAACTTGCCGACAAAAACTTGATTGAAGGTGAGACCTTTAAAATTGATGTTGCTTTGACAAGACCAACAACACTTTTTAAATTAAAAAAATAAAATAAACAAAAATCGAAAGTAAATCAATTTGAAATTAAAAAAACAAGTGAAAATGCTTGTTTTTTTGTTCCCGTAATACGATTTTTTGCACATTTTGTCATTTTTTGAAAAATTTATGCTTTATTGCCATTTTTGAAAACGCGTTTATTTTTGTCAGCTACAAAATTTGCGATTTCTTCAATTGCAATTTTGTTTGGCTTTCTTATATCAAAATTTGAAGGGTTCTCTGTTAAATTTTCTCTCAAAACCGAATAATAAGCAAGACGAATATCTGTATCACAGTTGATTTTGAAAATGTTGTGTTTGCAAGATGCGGTTGTCAAAAATTTTTCTGGTATCCCTGCTGCACCATTTAATCGCCCGCCGAAGTTGTTTATTTTTTCAACATACTTTTGTGGCACACTTGATGCTCCGTGCAAAACAAGTGGGGTGTTTGGGATTTCTTTTTCAATCTTGCTCAAAATATCAAAACGAAGTTTTTGTTCTCCTTTAAATTTGTAAGCGCCATGGCTTGTGCCTATTGCTACTGCAAGGCTGTCGCAACCAGTTTTTTTGACAAATTCTTTTGCCATAAGGGGGTCGGTATAAATATGTTTATCAGCACTTACACTGTCTTCTACTCCAGCCAAGACACCAAGTTCGGCTTCTACAAACACATCTTTTTTGTGAGCATAAGTAACGACTTTTTTTGTCAATTTTATGTTTTCTTCAAATGGCAACGAACTGCCATCAATCATAATGCTGTCGAAACCAACATCGACGGCTTTTTTGCAAATTTCAAAACTCTTTCCATGGTCAAGGTGTAGAAAAAGCGGCAATTTATATTCTTTTTTCGCACAATCAAACATTGCTTTTACAAAGTTTTCTCCCATATACGAAAAGGCACTTTCGCTTACTGACAAGAATGCGGAAGAATTGCTTTTCTTACATCCCTCACAGATGCCTTTCAATGTTTCCATGTTTATAAAATTGTAGGCGCCAAGGCTATAACCATTCTTTTTACTATCTTTAAAATAAAATTTCAGAGTTTTCATATGACAAAATCTTCCTTTTTTATCATTATTCTAACACATTTTGTGGATTTGACCAACATATTTATTAGAGTGTATGAGAAATTGAATAAAAAGGAGACAAAAATGAAAAAGAAAATTTTGCTGGCGCTTATGCTGTGTTTTGTGGGGCTTTCGTTGTGTGGATGTGGGGAAAATACATTGGATATGGTGAAAGACAATATGTCCGAACTTACAAATGTTTATTACTTTGGTGAAAATGAGGATTGTTATTGTTCTTTGTCGTCAGGAGAGAGAGAAAAAGAATATCTTTTGAATGGACAAAGTGGAGAAAGTGTGCCGTTTGCACTTTTAAGTTTTCATCCAACAGAAAATATTGCTGGAAATGTGGTGTTGGTTAAGGTGACTATTGATGGTGTCGAAAGTGAAAAAGAACTTGAAATAAATTCTTTAAACAGTGCATACATGGTCGATTTGGAAAAAGAGTTTTCTGGGGAAGAAAAGATTGTAATTACTTTCAATGGAAAAGTTTTGACGCTTGAATGTTTGTCAAAAAATTTTGCTATCGACAGTCAAAAAGCACTTGAAATAGCAAGCAAAGAGCTTGCCGACAAAATCACGATGAAGAAGTCATTTTCAAAACTTAATGCAGAATGCTATTTGCGAGTGCTTGACAAAAAAGCAAACAAACAAGATGGTGTTTTTTGGTGTTTTAGTGTTTTGAATGTTGATAATGAAAATTATTCAGTAGTTATCTCAACAACTGACGGAAAGGTTTTGGCAAAATCAAAATAAGACACTTTGGTGTCTTTTTTTTGTGCGTTAAGGAGCGAAATTTGTGCAAAATGCATAGGGTATCAATTTTTGCTTTGAATTTATAAATATTTTTGTTATAATCATTTTATGAAAAAGATGCATCAAATTCAAGAAGAAGAAAATGAAAAAGTTGTTATCTTCTGCCCACTAAACAAAGAAGAAGATAAGGATTATCAGTTTGCAGAAATAAGCAGGCTGTGTTTTTCTGCGGGAATGGATGTTCAAAAGATTTTTTCTCAAAGTTTGGACGCATTCAACAGACGCACGATTATGGGCACAGGGAAACTTGAAGAAATAAAAAACTATTTGAAAGAAAACCCTTGTGATTGTTTGGTTGTGGATTTTCAACTCACTGGTTCGCAGTTGAGAAATATATCTGACGAACTTGGCATAAAAGTTTTGGATAGAATTTTGCTTATTATTGATATTTTTGCATTAAACGCCAAATCAAGTGAAGGAAAAATTGAGGTTAAACTTGCACAAAACAAATACCTCTTGACAAGACTTTCTTCGTTGCAAGGCAGTCAGGGAAGATTTGGTGGAAAGGGTGCTGGTATGCGTGGCCCTGGTGAAACAAAAATAGAACTTGATAGAAGAAAGCTTGAGAAAGAAATAATTACACTTGAAGCAGAAATTGAAAAAATCAAAAACAGCAGAAGACAAAATCGCATTTTGAGAGAAAAAAATGGAATAAAAAGCGTCGTTCTTGGTGGATATACAAACGCAGGAAAGAGTTCGATTTTCAATTTACTTACAAAAGAAAACATCTATGCTGATGACAAATTGTTTGCTACGCTTGATACGACAAGCAGAAGATTGTTTTTGAATGATGGGAAATTTTGCTTGCTTACGGACACGGTCGGTTTTATCAGTAAATTGCCACACGAATTGGTTGAAAGTTTTTCAGCTACGCTTGAAGAGGTGAAATCTGCCGACCTTGTTTTGCATGTTGTTGACGTTGCTGACAACTTCTATAAGAAAAATATTGAAATTACAGATGAAATTTTGGATGGTATTGGAGCAACAAAAAACAGAATTGTTGTGCTAAACAAAAGTGATTTGCTTTCTGGACCTATTGAAATTGAACCAAATCAAGTTTTGTTTTCTGTAAAGAAAAAAGAGAATGTTGAAAAACTTAAATCTTTTATTGAAAAAGCTTTGGATTAAAATGCTTAGATAATTTGAAAGGGGCATTAAAAAAACTGCAATTATTTGCAGTTTTTTGTTTTTTATTTAGAAAATAGCTTATTTTAAATTTTCATTGAGTTTTTTAAGTAAAAATTCCGTGTCAATACCATGAACTTCGCTTGCTTCTTCAATAGTTTCCATTTGGCTAACTGGACAAGAAACGCAGTGCATTCCAAATCCCATAAAAATGTCGGCAAGTTTTTCATCAAGAGAAAGAACTTCTCCGATTGTCATATCTTTTGTGATTAATTTTTTCTTCTTCATCTTTTTTCTCCTATTATGCGATTATTCTAGCATAACAATTCTGTATTGTCAAATTTTTGTTGTGTGTTTTGAAAGAAGGGGTGTGACAAGATTCGTTTTGTTATTTTGTCGCAAAATGCAAAAAATAGTCTTTTTTGGTTTTATTTTTCTAAAAATAAAAGCTGATTCATAGATAAAGAATAAGGAGTTTGATGTGGAAAATATTTCAAAAATTGTTTTGACACTTGATGGACAGATGATTGGATATATTCTTGATGTTGCGTTTGACGAATTGACTTTGAAAAAAATTGGCTATTATGTGGTTGATGAAGAGACGGAAGGGGAGTTGTTTTTGAAATTGGAAGATGTGGTTTCGATTTCAGATGTGGCTGTGATTGTGAAAGATGTTTTGAGTTTTGAATTTGTGCAAAAGAGAGAAAATTCTTTGATAGGGAAACTTGTTTTTGATGATAAAGCAAATTGTTATGGAAGAGTGCAAAAGTTGTGTTTCAATAAAAGCAAATGTGAAAAAATTTGCACTACGCAATGCGAAATTTTGACCAAATATATAAAAACGATAGGGAAAGATTTTGTTTTGTTGCAATTTTCAAAGAAAAAGAAGCAAAAACACAAAGATGCTTTTTTGGACATAAATAAAAAACTTCCAAATGATAATGTCGTGGAAATACAAAACAAAGCAGTTGTTGTTTCAAAACCAGAAAAGATAAATTTGTCAACGGCTTTTTATGTGGGGAAGATGTCAAATGAAGATATTTTGGGATACAACAATGAAAGAATTGTGTCCAAGGGAGAAATTGTTTCAAAAGCGATTGTTGAGAAGGCAAAAAAACATAATAAATTAAACCAATTGTTTTTTGCTTTAAAAAGATAAAAAGTTTTGAAAAAAATATTGAAATCAAAAATAATAAAAAATTAAAAAAATATAGAAAAAATTGCAAAAAATCAATAATAATATCAAAAAAATCATTTATTTTGCCATTTTTTAATCATTTTTCGATAATAAAACATAGAGACAAAACATTTTTTGAAGTTATATTTGAATATTGTTTTGTTTTTATTTTTTCTTTTGAATTTAATTTTGAAAAAGAAATAATTTCTGCTTATTTGAAAATATATTATATATAATTATTTTTTTGTTTAATTTATTTGTATTTTTGGGGGTAATTGTAGTATCATAATATCAGAAAGAAGTTGGGGTAGTTGGGGTTTGTTGGCTGTTGAATTTTTCTTGAGCAAGGGACATACTTCTAGTCTAATTCTTAAAATGTGAAGGAGACTGTTATGGTAAGAGTTATTCCTAGAAAAACGAAAGTTAAATCAGAGTTTATCAGAGGAGTTACGGGTGTTGATATTTTGCTGGGATTTATTTTCGCAGCAGTCGCAATTATTCTTTTTATGGCAAACTTTGACTTTCATATTTGGGTCGGTATTGCTTGGTGTATTATTGCAGTGTCAATGTTTTTGAAATTTGCTGACGACACTCGTTTCTATAATACTTTAATTTTCTTACTTCGTTATTCAGTGCAAAAGAAAAAGTTTTCAAAGGGAGATGGAGAAAAGAAAAAATCTGATATAAAAGAAATCATTGCTTATGAAGGAATTTATCAAGACAGATTTATCAACTTTGGACCTTATTATGCACAGGTTATTGAAATTCAACCAATGTTTTTTACTTTGTTGACTGAATATTATCAAGATAACGTAATTGAATCGTTTGCCAACGCTTTGAGAAGATTGAATATGGACCAATCATGTTCGATTGTCAAAATTAGTAAACCGATGATTTTGGATAGATACATTTACAACGAAAATCATAAATACGATGTTTTGTATGATATGCAATATGACGGACAAATCTCTCAAGCAGAAATTGATGCCCGTGCTCCAATTTTTGAAGAAAGAGTTTCTCTTTATGAATTTATGAACCGTCAAGCCAAGATTTTTAAAGATCATTTCTATTTGGTTGTTTATGACAAAGATATGGAAATTTTGGAAAATACAACTTCTGGAATGATTAGTGCTATGGGAAATTCGCTTAATCCAATCACAGCCAGAAAACTTGAGGGCACAGATTTGGTAGTCTTTTTGAAAGCCAACTTTGGAAAAGAATTTGATGAAAGAGACCTCGAAATCACACCAATTTCAGAATACATAAACTGGGCAACGCCAGATAAAATCAAATTTAATATTGCCCGCTATTTTGTTGATGACCAATGTTATCGTTGCTACAGTCTTACAGATTATCCTTTGCAAGTAGGAAATGCTTGGGGGGCACAATTCTTCCTCTTGGATAGAACAAAGATTGTCATGAAATTTAGTCCTACGCCAAAGATGGATGCAGAAAAACAAATCGACCGTGCCATCATGGAAATGGAAGCAAAATACAACAGGTCAGGAAAAAGTTCTACTCAAATTGAACTTCAAACCCACCTTGAAACATTGAGAGATTTGCTTGTTAGTTTGAAAAACAACAACCAACAACTTTTCAATGTCAATACATATGTTGTTGCGGAAGATGTAGCGAAGAAAGATGTTAGAGCAATGCTTAAACAACAAGGGTTCAAGTATTCCGAACTCTTTGCAAGACAAATTGATGGGTTTATTTCTTCAAACATTTCAAAACGTGATGCTATGAAAACATCAATGAGAGGCATTCCAACATCTACGCTTGCGGCAACTTTCCCATTTATTTCAAATGCATTACAGGACCCAAATGGAATTTATCTTGGAGATAACGAGTATCCAGTGTTTGTGGACTTTTTCAAAAGAGATCGTGAAAGAGTAAACTCAAACATGATGGTTATCGGGAAGTCTGGCTCTGGAAAAAGTTATGCCACAAAGACATTGCTTACAAACTTGGCTGCCGACAACTGTAAAATTTTCATTCTTGACCCAGAAAACGAATATAAAGACTTGACAATAAACTTGGGTGGAAAGTTTATCGATGTTGGTTCTTCTACTCATGGTATTATCAATCCGTTCCACGTTATTTCATCTTTGGAAGCGTCAGAAGACGAAGAAAAAGAGGAAGAAGAGTTTGACGAATATGGCAGAC
>ULWY01054948.1_pt1 | contig 59713 bp, 52 predicted proteins | sample 1960761 | NCBI WGS metagenome assembly ULWY01 (sample SAMEA4835824, study PRJEB28245) | human gut metagenome | biome: gut microbiome; material: fecal sample | place: Denmark | collected 2008 | reverse complement strand
AATAATCATTTTAAAGACTTAGAAGAAGCTTATAATAATGCTATTAAGATTATGAAGGGAGTGTAAACTCTCTTTTTTCTTTTTTTTAATTGAGTTATAATTAATATATAATATTTGAAAGAGGTTAAGCATAATGAATGAAATTATAATTAGAGAAATAGCTAATGATTTAGGAGTTAGTGAAAAACAAGTTGTAACTGTACTTGAATTACTTAGTGAAGGTAATACTATTCCTTTTATAGCTAGGTATAGAAAAGAGGCTACTGGAGCTTTAGATGAGGAGTCTATTAGAAAAATTAATGAAGTTTATGAATATCAAGTTAATCTATTAAAACGTAAGGAAGATGTTATTAGATTAATTGATGAGAAGGGTCTTCTTACTGATGAGTTAAAAAATTCTATTCTTAATTGTAGTAAGTTAGTGGAAGTTGAAGATTTATATAGACCTTATAAAGAAAAAAAGAAAACTAAAGCAACTGAAGCTATTGCTTTAGGACTTGAGCCTTTAGCAAAAATGATTATGAGTTTTCCTGTTACTGGTAGTTTAGATGATATTTCAAAGAAATTTGTAAAAGGTGATTTGTCAGTTGAAAAATGTATAGAGGGAGCTAAATATATTATTGCGGAATGGATTAGTGATAATGCTGGTTATCGTAAGTGGATACGTAGTTATTTTTATAAGAATGGTATAATTAGTTCTACTAAGAAAAAGGGTGATGATATTGATCCTAATAAGACATATGAAATGTATTATTCTTATCAGGAACCAATAAAATATATTAAACCGCATAGAATACTTGCTTTAAATAGAGGAGAAAATGAGAAAGTACTTAGTGTTAGTGTTGATGTAGATAAAGAAAAAATTATTTCTTATTTAGAGAAGAAGCTTATTAAAAATGATAAATCATTTGTGGTTGATATTGTAAAAGAAGCTATTTTGGACTCATATAAAAGATTAATTGAGCCTTCTATTGTAAGAGAAATTAGAAGTGATTTAACTGAAGTTGGAGAAGAGGCTGCAATTGATAATTTTGGTAAGAATTTAGAGGCTTTACTCTTAACACCACCGTTAAAAGAAAAAGTTGTTTTGGCATTTGACCCTGGTTTTGTTAATGGATGTAAATTAGCTGTTGTTGATAAAAATGGAAAGTATTTGGATTCAACAGTTATTAAGCCATTTTTAAATGGTAATACAGAAGAGAGAATTCGTTTATCTATGGAAGTTGTTGTACAACTTATTAAGAAATATAATGTTTCAATAATAGCTATTGGTAATGGTACCGCTTCTCGTGAATCTGAAAAGTTTTGTGCTGACATGATAAAAAAATATAATTTGGATTGTAAATATGTAATTGTTTCGGAAGCAGGCGCTTCAATTTATAGTGCTTCTCCTATTGCGATAGAGGAATTTCCTGATTTAGCAGTTGAGAAGAGAAGTGCTGTAAGTATTGGTAGAAGAATACAAGATCCTTTAGCTGAACTTGTTAAAATTCCACCAGATGGTATTGGAGTTGGTTTGTATCAACATGATGTTTCACAAAAGAAATTGGCTAGTTCACTAGATTTCGTTGTAGAAAAGTGTGTAAATAGTGTTGGAGTTAATATTAATACAGCTTCACCTTCATTATTAAAATATGTTTCAGGAATTACAAAAAAATCAAGTGAAAAGATAATTGAATATCGTGAGAAGATTGGTAAAATTACTTCTCGAGAAGAGATAAAAAAGAAAAAGTTATTATCTGATAAAGCTTATCTTCAAGCAATTGGTTTTTTAAGAGTAGTAGATGGAGATAATATTTTAGATTCAACAGCAATTCATCCGGAAAGTTACGATGTTGCCTTAAAAATACTAGATGATTTAGGATGTAGCAGGGATATGATTGGTAAGAGTGACTTGATAAAGAAACTTGATAATATTAATTTAGAAGAATATAAAGATAAAATTGGAACAGATATTTATACTTTGGAGGATGTTATTTTATCATTAAAAAAGCCTAATTTAGATCCAAGAGATGAAATGCCTCAGCCTTTACTTAAAAGTGATATTTTAGATATTAAAGATTTAACTGTTGGTATGAAGTTACAAGGTACAGTTAGAAATGTTGTTGACTTTGGAGCATTTATAGATATTGGTCTTCATAATGATGGCCTTGCTCATATTTCTAAATTAACAACTAAATATATTAAGCATCCAAGTGAAGTTGTTAGCGTTGGAGATATAGTAGATTGTTATGTTGATGATATTTCACTAGAAAAAGGAAAAGTTAGTTTGAGCTTATTACCTCGATAGTTTTATACTGATATTTTAGTATGCTTTATATGCATACTTTTTTTATGGAAATATTTTTTTTTGTATGTTATAATTTTGATAGAATGTATATAATAGAGGTTTTGTGTATGATAAAGAATAATAAAGGTTTTACTTTAATAGAAGTTTTGGTTTCTATAACAATTATGGGTATTATAACGGCTATTGCTTTACCTGAAGTACAACAATTACAGTCTAAGAACAGAGAAAAAAAGTTTGTTACTTATGAGGATTCTTTAAAATCTTCGGCTAGACTTTATGTTGATTCTAACGCTGTTGATTTATTTGGTTATAGAGAAGTTGGATGTGCTATTATTAATTATCATGAATTAAAGGCAAAAGCTCTTGTTAAGGATTATGCAACAAATGGAATTACTTGTGCAAATAATGATACTTTTGTTGTTGTTAATAAATCTAACGGAAAGTATACGTATGATGTTCATATTAAGTGTACTAAAGATGGTAAGCTTGAGTATGAATCATATAAAGTAACTAAATGTGATGGTACTTCTAGTACTGGTCGTACACCAGCAAGTGAAGATAATACAGGTGGAAATACAGGTGGAAATACAGGTGGAGATGGAACTGTTGACTTTAGTGTTTCTGTTGAAGATGCTTCAAAGTATACAAAAATTAAGGGAACTACTACATTTACAATTACTACAACGTCAGAAGGTGGTTTGGGTAGAAATTCACAACTTTCTTATTATCTTGCTAAGGATAGTGAAGGAAAAGAGTCATTATCTGGTGGAACAAGTGGTATGATTAATTTTTATAATAATGGAGGGCCTGAGGAGAAAACTATTACACAAACCATTAATCAGATTTCAGCTGGTGATTATACTGGAATTGCTTATCTTATAGTTAATCCAGAAAATGTATGTACTAATAGCACTTGTAAAGTAGGTAAAAAAGCAATAGCTTTAAAATTTGATAATACTGGTCCAATAATAGACCCAGTAAATGGTGTTGTAGAGAAAAAAATGCTTATTGGAAAAAAATTAAAAATTACATGGAAGGAAGAAGAATCTGGTATAGATAGATGGACTTATGAATATCCAGATCAGGCATCAAATGTTGGAGAACAAGATTATATTGAAAGTTTAGCTCCATATACAAGAAATCCATTTGTGACTACGGCATTTACAATTGCAGCTACTAATAAAAGAGTTTTGATTAGGGCTTATGACAAGGCTGGTAATGTTACTGTTGTTGAGCACTATATTACAGTTAGATAAAAAAATAAAGAGGAATATTTCCTCTTATTTTATGTAGATGGTATTTTTATCTTTCTTAATTAGACCATCTTTTTCTAGTTTCTTTAATTCACGCATTAAATTACTTCTATCAACAACGATATATTCAGCTATGGCCTTGTACGAAGTAGTAACTTTAAAAATATTATCTTTATTCATACGTTGCTTTAGAAAATAGAGTATTTTATCTCTTACTGTTTTTTGAGATAAGAGTTCTATTTTTTCATTTTGTTTACGATTATCTTTTATTAATAGGTCAAATAATAATAAAACTAAATTATTGTGATATGGACAATTCTTGTGACAATTTTTTAAAATGGCATAATAGTCAATAAAAACTACTTCTGTTTCATTATTACTAAGTATATAAATTTCGTCTTCAGAATGTTGAAAAAAAAGATTAGAAAAAATATCATTTTCTTTTAAATCACGCATTATAGTAGTGTTTCCATTAATATCTGTTTTTATTATATTAGCTTTACCATATGTGATAAAGCCAATTATTTTTTTTGTGGAAAAATTACTAATAATTAATTGTTTATTTGTAAAGACTTTACGTGTTACATTGACACAGTTTGACAAATCTTTTTTAAATTCTAATATCTTTTCTTTTTCAATGTTTTCAATCATTTTAGTTTTCTCCTTTAAAATTATTTTAACAAATTTTTATTTGTGTTGCAATTGCAACAGTGTATTATTTTTGATTGGGTTAGAATTTTATACATAGGATAGGAGAAGTTAATATGCAAGAGATAAAAATTATTAAGAAAAATGGTAACTTGGAAGCCTTTGATTCAGAAAGAATAAGAAAAGCAGTTACAACAAGTGCTGAAAGAGTTATGGTTGATTTAACAGATGAAGCTATTGATAAAATTATAAATATTGTGAGAGATATGATTAATACCCAAACTACAAATCCTACCGTAGAACAAGTACATAGTTTTGTAGAGTCAGCTTTAGAACAAGTTAATCCTTTGGTTGCGAGAAGTTATAGAGAGTATAGAGACTATAAAAAAGAAGTAGTTCATATTTTGGATAAAGTGTATAAAAAGGCACAAGTTATTACTTATATTGGTGATAAAGAATGTGCTAATATGGATAGTGCTTTAGTTACTACTCAGAGGTGTTTAATTTACAATAGTTTGAATAAAGAACTTTATAAAAAATTCTTTTTAACGGCTAATGAAATAGAGGCTTGTAAAGATGGATACATTTATATACATGATATGAGTGCTAGACGTGATACAATGAATTGTTGTTTATTTGATATGGCTAATGTTTTAAAAGACGGCTTTGAGATGAGTAATATTTGGTATACGGAGCCTAAAACATTACAAACGGCTTTTAATGTTATGGGTGATGTTATTATTAATACTACAGCTATGCAATATGGTGGATTTACGGTACCTGAAGTTGATACTGTTTTAAAAAAGTATGCGAAACTTACTTATAAAAAATATTATAATGAGTATTTAAATATTAAAGGAGATAGTTTTACAGATGATGCAGATAAGTATGCTTGGGATAAAGTAAAAAGAGAGTGTGAACAAGGTTATCAAGGAATTGAATATAAACTTAATACTGTTAGTTCTAGTAGAGGTGATTATCCTTTTGTTACGTTTACGTTTGGTGTTGATACTGATCCTTATGCTGTTTTAATTAGTAAAGTTATTTTAGATGTACATAGAGAAGGGCAAGGTAAAAAAGGTTTTAAAAGACCTACTTTGTTTCCTAAATTAGTATTTTTATATGATAAGAAATTACATGGTAAGGGTGGTAAATTAAGAGATAACTTTTTAGCGGCTATTAAGTGTAGTCAAAAGACGATGTATCCTGATTATTTGTCATTAACTGGAGCGGGTTACGTTTGTGAGATGTATAAAAAGTATGGTAGGATTGTTAGTCCTATGGGTTGTAGGGCATTTTTATCACCTTGGTATGAAAAAGGTGGAATGAACCCAGCTGATAAAAATGATAAACCAGTTTTTATTGGGAGATTTAATATTGGAGCTATATCACTACATTTACCAATGATTTTGGCTAAAGCAAGAGAAGAACAGCGTGACTTTTATGAGGTTTTAGATTATTATTTGGAAATGATTAGAAAAATACATATTAGAACTTATCGTTATTTAGCTAAACGTAAAGCATCTACTAATCCAGTTGCTTATTGTCAGGGTGGTTTTTATGGAGGTAATTTAAAACCAGATGAAGCAATTGAGCCTGTACTTAAGTCTTCTACGGCATCATTTGGTATAACTGCTTTAAATGAATTGCAAGTTTTATATAATGGAAAGAGTATTGTTGAAGATGGAGAATTTGCTTTGGATGTTTTGAAATATATTAATAAGAAAACTTTAGAGTTTAAAGATGAAGATCATATTTTATATGCTATATATGGTACTCCAGCGGAGAATTTATGTGGATTACAAATTAAACAATTTAGAAAGAAATATGGTATTATTGAAGGAGTTAGCTCTAGAGAATATGTTTCTAATAGCTTTCATTGTGGTGTTTGGGAAGATATTACTGGTATAGAAAAACAAGATTTGGAAAATCGCTTTTGGGAATTGTTTAAAGGTGGACGAATTCAATATGTTAGATATAATCTAAGTTACAATACAGAGGCTATGCTTACTTATATTGAAAGAGCTATGGATTTAGGCTTTTATGAGGGTGTTAATTTGAGTTTGGCTTATTGCAATAATTGTGGACATGAGGAATTGGATATGGATGTTTGTCCTAAATGTGGAAGTAGTGATCTTACAAAGATAGATAGAATGAATGGATATTTGTCTTATTCTAGAGTACATGGTGATACAATGTTAAGTAATGCTAAAATGGTCGAAATATCAGAAAGGAAGTCAATGTAGTATGAGATATCATAATATTACAAAAGCAGATATGTTAAATGGTGAAGGACTTAGAGTTGTTTTATGGACTGCCGGATGTTCTCATCATTGTCATGCTTGTCAAAATCCAATTACTTGGAATCCTAATGATGGACTTGTATTTGACGATAATGCTAAAAAAGAAATATTTGAGGAATTAGAAAAGCCTTGGTGTAGTGGGATTACTTTGTCTGGGGGAGATCCGTTATATTTAGGTAATAGAGAAGATATTAGTTCTTTGGTACTAGAAATTAAAAATAAATTTCCAGACAAGAATATTTGGTGTTACACTGGGTATACTTGGGAAGAGTTAATGGAGGAAGTTAAGACTGATAAAAACTTAGAAATTATTTTGGATAATATTGATGTATTGTTGGAGGGAAAGTTTGTACTTGGCCTTGCTTTAGAAAAATTACATTATGTTGGTAGTAGTAATCAAAGAATAATTGATGTTAAAAAAAGTCTTGATAATAATAAAATTAATTTATATATTGATAATAGTAATATTTTAAGAGGAGAAGTTGTATGAAAAAACGTGGATTTGAAATAGTAAAGGGATATGAAAATAAAGGGATAAATTTACCAGTTAGAAAAACGGCACATTCTGCTGGGTATGATGTGGAAGCAGCTGAAGATATAGTTATTCCTATGTATAAGCCTGGAATTAAGCCTACACTTATTCCCACTGGTTTAAAAGCGTATTGTATGGATGATGAATGCTTTTTATTGTTAAATCGTAGTTCTGGTCCTAAGAAAGGCTTTTTAATGGCTAACAGTGTTGGATTGATAGATTCCGATTATTATGGTAATGAAGATAATGATGGTCATTTTTACTTTGCTTATTTTAATTGTAGTGACCATGATATTGAGGTCAAAAAAGGTGATGTAATAGGACAGGTTGTATTTACTAAATATTTGGTTGTTGATGGTGATAATGCAACTGGTGAAAGACGTGGAGGATTTGGCTCAACTGATACAAAAATTAAAAAATTGTAAAAATCATTTTTACATTTTTTTAATTTTTTATTTTATTTTAAAATACAATTTGTTGAAAAATAAAGAAAATAATTAAGAAAATACTTGTAAAAATTTAAAAAATGTGATTAACATTTTTTTTAAATGTATAAAAATGTAAATTGTCGTAAATCGAACAAAAAAATTTTTTTATGTTTTTCTTTATATATCAACATATTAAAAATTTGGTTAAAAAAAGTGTCAATTTTGGTCTTGCTTTTTATTTCTTTAGTTCTTAAAATGAATTTAGAAGTTACTTATGGTGGAGGTTAATTTATGGTAGAAGTAAGCGACAAATTAGAGGAATTAATGGTTATAAAAAGAAATGGTAAAAAAGTACCATTTGATGAAACTAAAATTGCTTTAGCAATAAAAAAGGGTTTTGACAGTGTTGAAGTAGATGATGGCGAAGATGAAAAACTTCGTAAATATGATTCAAAAGATATTCAAAAAGTTTATCAGGCAGTTTTGAAAAGAATTGAAAAAGAGGCTAAGAAGGCTGATAAATTTCAAATTGAACAAATTCAAGATTTTATTGAAGAAGAATTATCTTCTAAAGGATACGAAGATGTCTATAAATCTTTTTCTGAATATCGTGAAAGAAGAACTCAATCTCGTCAATCATTCTTTGATGATAAGAAGACTCATAAGTTTTTAAAATCTTTAGAAAATTTAGGATTGAAATCAGCAAATGAAGAAGATGCTAAAAGAGAAAATGCTAATATTGATGGTAATAGTCCAATGGGTACTATGCTTCAATATGGATCTACTGTTTCAAGAGAATTTGCTAAAGCATATTTGATGAAACCGGAGTTTGCTAAAATGCATGATGAAGGTGAAATTCACATTCATGATATGGATTTTTTAGCAATGGGAACTACAACTTGTTGTCAAATAGATTTAGCAAGATTATTTAAAAACGGTTTTGATACTGGACATGGTTATGTTAGACCTCCACAAGATATTTCAACTTATAGTTCACTTGCAGCTATAGTTATTCAGGCTAATCAAAATGATCAACATGGTGGACAATCAATACCTGCACTTGATTATTATTTAGCACCAGGAGTTTTAAAAACATTTAAGAAACAATTTAAACAGACTGTGTATGATTTTTTAGATTTAGATGGTTTTATTGGTGTTATTAATATAGATAGAATTATTCGTGAAATTGATAAGATAGAGTCAATTGAAGTTGATTTAGAAGAATTTAGTGATTATCAAAAAGGTTCTAATAGAGTAAAAGAAATATTTAAATTAGCAAGCGAGAAAGCTTTACAAAAGACTGATAGAGCTACACAACAAGCAATGGAAGCTTTTGTACACAATTTAAATACAATGCATTCTAGAGCTGGAGCTCAAGTTCCATTTTCATCAGTAAACTTTGGTACTGATATATCTCCAGAAGGAAGAATGGTTAGTAAAAATTTACTTTTAGCAACAGATAGAGGTTTAGGTAATGGAGAAACTCCAATATTCCCTGTTTCAATATTTAAAGTAAAAGAGGGAATTAATTATAATAAAGAAGATCCTAACTATGATTTATTTAGATTGGCTTGTAAAGTTTCAGCTAAAAGGCTTTTCCCTAACTTTGCATTTGTTGATGCTCCATTTAATTTACAATATTATAAGCCAGGAGATGTTAATACTGAAATAGCTTATATGGGATGCCGCACGAGAGTTTTAGCTGATGTTACTTCACCTGATAATCAAGTTGTTACTGGTAGAGGAAACTTGTCATTTACAACAATTAATTTACCTAGACTTGGTATTAAATATGGTATAGCTTTGAAAGAGAGAAATAAGGCTGATATGAAAGGTTTCTACAATGAACTTGGTGAGATTATGGATAAAGTTCGTGATCAATTACTTGAGAGATTTGAAGTACAATGTAGTAAACATTCTTATAACTTTCCATTCTTGTTAGGACAAGGGGTTTGGACTAATGGTGAAAAATTGAAACCAACTGATAGATTAAGAAAAGTATGGAAACATGGTTCATTATCAACTGGATTTATTGGTCTTGCTGAATGCTTAAAGGCTTTAACTGGTGAACATCATGGTGAAAGTAAAGCTAGTCAAAAACTAGGACTTGAAATTATTAAGTTTATGAGAAAAAGATGTGATGAAAATTCAGAGAAATATAATTTAAACTTTACTTGTTTAGCTACACCAGCTGAAGGATTATCTGGAAGATTTACAGCAATTGATAGAGCAATTTATGGAAAAATTAAGGGTGTTACTGATAGAGAATATTATACAAATTCATTCCATGTGCCAGTTTATTACAATATTAGCATTACTGATAAGATTAAGACTGAGGCTCCTTATCATGAGCTTACTAATGGTGGACATATTTCATATATTGAATTAGACGGAGATGTTGCTAGTAACGTTGACGCTTTTGAAAAAGTTATTCGTATAATGAAAGAATCTGGAATTGGATATGGAGCAATTAATCATCCAGTTGATAGAGACCCAGTTTGTGGATATGTTGGTGTTATAAATGATGTTTGCCCAAGATGTGGAAGACATGAATTTGAGGGAGTCCCAATGGAACAAATTACAGCACCTGAGTGTTGTGGAAGATAAAAAAGATAGGAGGAATATGTATGGAAAAAATAGTTGGTGAAGGAGAAAAATTCGAAAGAATTAGAAGAGTTACAGGATATTTAGCAGGTGATGTTTCTAGATTTAATAATGGTAAAAGAGCAGAAGAGAGAGACCGCGTTAAACATTCTGGTGTTAAAGAACTATTAAAAGAGACAAAATAGATGAAAATTAGATTAGCCGCAGACTTACAACCTGATTCTATTGTTGATGGAGAAGGGATAAGAACAGTTGTGTGGACTCAAGGGTGTCCGCATAACTGTAAAGGCTGTCATAACCCAGGAACACATGACTTTAATGGTGGGTTTTTAGTTGATGTAGATGATGTTATTAAAGAATTGAAAAAAATTGAGGGACAAGACGGAATTACATTATCAGGTGGAGATCCTATGTGTCAGAGTGAGGCTTGTGTAGAAATTTGCAAAGCAGCAAAAGAAATGGGACTTAATGTTTGGTGCTATACTGGTTTTACATATGAAACTTTACTTAATAATCCTAAACAAAGAGAACTGCTTAATTATATAGATGTTTTAGTAGATGGAAAGTTTATTTTAGAGCAGAAGAGTCTTGACATTTATTTTAAGGGTTCTAGAAATCAGAGAATAATTGATGTTAAAGAAAGTCTTGAAAAAGAAAATATAATTTTAGTTTCTAAATATAGTGAAGAAAAAAATTATTCTTTAGGATATAAAAAACCAGATTATATGTTTATATAGAAAGGGAAAACCTTTCTTTTTTTGTTGTAATATTTACTTTAGAAGGTGATTTTGCTATAATTATATTATTATAAGGGTAATGGTAGTTGAAGATATGGAGGTGAAATAATGATTGATAAAATTAATAGATTTATTAATTATAATGACAGTCGTAGATATATTTTGCTTTTATCTTTACTTTTTATCTTTATTTTAGCAGTTACTATTTCTGTTTCTTTTGCTAAAACAGTTCCAGTTCGTAGTATTGAGATTACTTCGAAAAATAGTGATTTTAGTAAAGGTGAGGCTGGCTCTTGGAAAGTTACTAAGAGTGCAAAATGGGTAAGTGAGAAAAAGGCAAGAATTACATTTGCAGTTGATAGTGTCATTAAAACAAAAAGAAAATATACTGATGTGATACTTGTTGTTGATACATCTGGTAGTATGAATGAAGAAAAGAAGGTTTCGGGTGTACTTAAAACAAAATTATCTAAAGTTCAAGAAGATTGTGAAAATCTTATTAGACTTAATTTGAATGATAAAAATAATCATATTGCTTTAATCAATTTTGATACTGATTCTAATATTGTTTCAGATTTTACAAATGATAAAGAATTGTTGGTTAATAGATTGAAATCATTACAAGCTACAGGTAATACAAATTACTATCAAGCTTTGGTTAATGTTGACAGTATACTTAGTAATTATCAAGGTGATTCTGATCATGATTTAGTTGTATTGTTTTTAACAGATGGTTATCCGAATGTTGATGCTTCTAATAATCTTTCACAATATAATTATTTAAAGAAAAAGTATCCTAATTTAATTATTAATGGTGTTTTGTATGATATTGGTGATGTTGTATCTAGTCAATTTAGTGAAATTACTGATAAACAATTCACTGCTGATAATGATACTTTATGGGACTTTTTGTATTTAGCATCAGTTCCTTCAGTTCCTTATGATAGTTTTTCTATTACTGATTATATTGATTCTGATTATTTTGAAGTTGATTCTGATAGTATAAATTGCTCTAATGGTACGGCTACACTTGATGCGTCTAAGAATACACCAATTGTTACTTGGAATCTTGATAATGTTTCTTCGGGACTTAAGTCTGAAATGACAATTGATATATCTTTAAAGAAAAACATATCTAATGATGAAAAATTATATTATACAAATAAAAGTACTACTGTTAAAAGCAGATTAGGTGATATTTCAGAGAATGTTACTACAACTAATACACCAATACTTGCAGATAATTATATGGTTATATATGATGGTAATTCTCCTGGTAATTGTACTGTTACTAATGTTCCTACAAATACTTCTAAATCAGTTTTTAATATAGTTAAAATTAGTAATAATATACCAACTTGTGCTGGATATAAATTTAAAAACTGGGAAATTATTACGAGTAATGTTGAAACTATTGGTAGTGATAGTTTTAAAATGCCCGAGGCAAATGTAACGATTAGAGCTACTTGGACTAGTTTGGGTCTTGATAAAACAATGGATGGTAAACTTTCAGTTGTTCAAACTTTATATAAGATGATGGCTGATAATTCTGTTATGGATAATGTTAGTAGTGAGTATGTAACTTCTACAAAGGGAATTGACTTTTCGAAAGTTTCAAGCGATACTAATGGTAAGGGTATATACGAGTTGGCTAGTTCTTCTAATGATATTTATCCTATATATTATTATCGGGGTGATATTAATAATAATAATGTTATATTTGCTAATTTTTGTTGGAAAATAGTTAGAACAACAGATACTGGTGGCGTAAAGATGATTTTTAATGGTAATCCTGGTGCTGATGGTAGTTGTACTGCTATTGGTGCTGCAGCTAGAGCTAGGACATCTGGATATGGCGATTCTAATTCAATGGCTTTTTCCGGTTATATGTATGGTAATGTTTATCAACAAAATACTATGTCTGGTTCTATTGTTGGACTTGGTGGTATGGCAGAGAAAAATATTAGTGATATCAAAACAAGCAATTACATTTATGCTAATGATGTTACTTATGATACTACAACTGGTTTATATACATTGATAGATGGAAAAAATAAGATTTGGAATGATACCTTTGCCGTTGATACTGGTAATCAATATTTATATACATGTTTATCCGATTCAACTAATACTTGTTCTACTGTTTATTATATTACACGTAGTAATGAGGCAAATGTAATTTATTATGTTGAATTTACTGATGGAAGTATTGCTGATACTCTTATGAATAAGAATATAGTCTATGGCAATGATGTTACTTATGATACTACAACTGGTTTATATACGTTAACTAATACCTTTACTAGTAAAATTAAAGATTATAAAACAGATTATATTACAATTGCAGGTAAAGGTGCTGCTGGATATCATTATACATGTTTATCTAGTGATTCTTCATGTAGTGAAGTTAAATATATTTATTATGTTGATAATTATGTTAATAGAAGTATTAGTAATTTCTATTTTGTAAAAATGTCTGCTGGTAAAAAAATAGATGATTTGATTGAAGAAATGACTACTGGTTCTGGTAATACTCGCAGTTCGAATCTTAAGAATAACACTGAAAGTTGGTATGAATCTAATTTGCTTGATTATACTGAGAAGCTAGAGGATACTGTTTGGTGCAATGATAGAGCTATTGGTTCTTATAATGGTTGGAGTAAAGATGGAGATGCTACTAAATGGTTAGTATTTAAAGCTGGATATAATCTAGACAATTCAAAACCGTCTTTAGAGTGCAGCAATATGATATTCAAATATACAGTTTCATCAACAGCAGGTAATCAAAAATTAAAATATCCAATTGCTTTATTAACAGCTGATGAAGTTACTTATGCCGGTGGTAGAGTTTGGAAACTTAATAAAAACTTCTATTTGTATTCTAATTCGTATTGGTGGACAATGACACCATATTACGTAGGTGGTTTATATGGTACAAATGCCTTTAACTTATATAGTAATGGTGATCTTGATACTAGTCCATTATATTACGGCAGAGATTTAAGACCAGCTATTTCATTGAAAAAAGGTACAGTAGCAGTTGATGGTGATGGAACACCAAGTAGTCCTTATATAGTTCAATAGTAGTATAGGACGTGAACTTACTTGAAAAATCGTAAATCTATTTATTTTATATTAGTTGTTTTATTTGTTGGCTTTACATCTTTACTTATTATATTAGCTAATAAATCTTTTGCAGCTACTTTGGATAATGATGCACGAGTTGCTCCTAATAGTGATTTAACTTATTATATTGATGTTATATATGATGGAGTTGATGCTGATGCGGTTACATCTAATGATACAGCAGTGGCTGATGTAAGAAGTGATTATATTTATGTTGAAGATAAATTACCTGATGGGTTAATATTTAAGAATTTTGTTACTACTAGTGATGGAACAATAGGTGCAGTAAAAAGAAGTGATGGTACAAGTTGCCCTGGTTATGTAGTTGGAGATTCAGGTGGACTTGTTTACGATAGTTCTACTAGGACAGTTTCGTTTAAAGTTAAAAACTTACAAGCTGGTTGTAAATTGACTGTTGGTGTAGTTACGACTACTCCGAGTCTTGGAACAAATAAGAGAATGGATTTTTATAATACTGCTTTTGCTAGGGAAAATGATTTTTCAACTAAATCTAATACAGTTCATGCTTGGATGGGTGATGAAGAAGCTACTTTATATACAGTAACTTATAAGTATTCTGGAGATGTTCCTGAAGGTGCATCAGAGTTACCGGCTGTTAGTAGTTATAACGCTGGTGCTAGTGTTGGAGTTTTAAACAGTCCAACTGTTGCCGGATACACTTTTTCCGGTTGGAGTTCTAGTGATGTTACAGTTACTAATGGAACATTTACAATGCCTAGTGCTAATGTTACTTTTACTGGTGGTTTTACGGCAAAACAAGCATATACAGTCTCATATTCTATTACCGGTGATTCTCCAGATGGATTTAGTGTACCTAGCGCTAAAAAATATGGAGTAGGTGATGATGTTAAAGTTGATTCTCTTAAGGCTGGAGATATTGTTAATGGTTATAAATTTTTAGGTTGGACTTCAACGATTGATTTAAGTGATGGAATATTTGTAATGCCAGCAACTGATGTTAGTATTGTTGGTTCATTTGAGAAAATTAAATATTCTGTTTCATATCAATTTCAAGGTTCTGTACTTCCTGATAATGTAAACAGTTTGTTACCTGCAACAGTTAAATATGCACCGGGAGAGACTGTTACGGTAGCAGCTGATCCGGTAGCTGATGGATATAAATTCTTAGGTTGGTATAAGAGTCATACTTTTACAATGCCTAATGAAGATGTTGTTATTTATGGTGAATGGATGAAATTAGGTGGATATTTTAAACCGACAATTTCGGTTAGTATAAATAATCCAAAAGAATACTATCAAACTGGTGATATTGTTACATTTAATGTTTTAGTTACTAATACAGCTAATTTTGAAATCACTGATGTTATGATTCAACAAAACTTAGAGAATGCAAAATTTGTTGATGGTAGTAATTATACAGTTATGAATGATTCATTTGTAAAAATACCAGTTATAACAGCTAACGGAAGTCAAGTTATTACAGCACAATATACAGTTAAAAATGATATTGTTAAAGATTATGTTGATGTTTTTGAACTTACTGGTGCTTTAGCAAGTAATTATTACTATTTAGATACAACTGTGGATTATAAAGTTTCTTCAATGTTTAAAGTTGCTAATATTAACTTAAATATTAATTTATTAGCTAAAGGTTCTGATACTACTTTAACTGGAAACTTTACATTATATTCTGATGCTAACTTAAGTCAGGAAGTTGGATCTGGACTTGAATTTAAAGGTTTAACTCCTGGTACTACCTATTATTTAAAACAAACTAGGGTACAATCTGGATATGTATTACTTCCTAAAACTTATACTGTTGTAGTTGGTGAAGAAGGTAATATTACATTTGATGGATTAAATATTGATAATACTGCAGGTACCGTTACGGTTGAATTGGTAAATGATGAGGTTAATATGTTGCCTAATACAGGAGGAATGGGAAATGTTCCATATATAATTATTGGACTATTGATAATACTTGCTTCTGCTGGTGGTTATGTATTTTATATAAAAAAAGAAAGCGGGTTGATTTAGATGAAAAAAGTTAGTTTATTAATTGTTTCAGTAATTACTTTCTTTTTAACAATTACCAATGTTGATGCACTTGTTGTTGATACTAATAAATTAGGTAGTATGACAGGTAAATATATGTATGGTGATGTTAATATTAATGACGTGAATGTTTATTTGTATCATGTAGCTGATATGAATAATGTTGGTAAGTTTACTTATATTAATGATATGTTGGGTTATACAGTTGATATCAATGATCTAAATATGAGTGATTGGCCTAATTATGCTAGTGATTTGAGTAAATATATTACAGATAAGAATATTAATCCAATTAAAAATACTAAAACTGATAGTACTGGTCAATTTAATTTTAAAGATTTAAAAGTTGGTCTTTATTTAATAAAACTCGATAGTAAAAAAACAAAAGATTATGAATATTCTTCAGGACCTGTTTTAGTAAGTTTACCAGTTTATGATGAAATTAATAACAATTTTGTTTATGATTTGAGTATTTTTGCTAAAACAGAGGCTAAGTCATTAAATGTTAATCCTGGTAGTTCTACTGATGTACCTTATACTGCCGATAATATCTATATATATATTGGTTTATTAGTAGTAGCTTTAGCTGTTGCTGGTGTGATGATTTTACTTATTAAAAAAAGAAAAAATAATTAATTGTTGGTAACAAAGCTTTTATTCAGATGTTGTTTAGGTAAAAATGAGTAGCTTCAATTCATAGTTATTTTAATGATATTTGAATTCAAGTTTGTTATATAAATAAAAGAAAGGACGTATCAAAATGAAGAAAAAAATTATTGGTTTATTAGTTGCTATATTAACATTTTGTTTAGCTTTTGATGTTAATGCAGTGGCAATAACAACTGATGGTAGTACAAAGGGTAAAAATGATACTAATAGTTATCTTGTTACTAATGATGCTGCCATTATGATTACTAATGCTCCTGCTAGTGATACATTAGTTGCTTATAAAATACTTGATCCATTTTATAATAGTTCAACTAACGTTATTACTTACGAGTTTACCACTAGTTTTAAAGCATTTTTAGCTAGTAATACAACTTATAAAAATCTTACAGTTGATGATTATTATAAGTTAACATCTGGTGATATTACATCTGGTTCTACTAGAACAAGTTCTACATTGGATAAGTTGGCTAGTGCTTATGCTGGTTATATTAAGACTAACTCTGTTACTGGGGTAGAATTGACTTATAATGCTGGTGATGGTGCTACTGGTACTGTCGTTCCTGCTGGTGCTTATTTAGTATTACCTAAGGTTACTAATAGTGTATATGCAGTAATGGTTGGTAATATTATTCTAACTGCTAATGGCAATGACTGGGTAATTAATGATTCTACAATTGCTGCTAAAATTAGTAGTGCATCAATTACTAAATCAGTTGGTTCTGTTGGACATGCTGATGGCAACTATACTGTTGGAAAGGAATTTTCATATTTTTTAGTAGGTGGTGTTCCACAATTTCCAACTAATGCTACTAATAAAACTTATACAATTAAAGATAAGGTAGGTACTGGTATTACATTATCAGGTGTTAGTAGTTTTGTTATTAGTGATGGAGGTACAGCATTAACAACTAAATCTGATGGAACTGTTGTAAATGCAGCAGGTAATACAGTTGCAACAATTACAGTTTCTGGACAAGATATTACAGTAGTATTTAATGCTGACTATATTACTAGTAATACAGTTACAGTAGAATATAAAGCTAAATTAAATGATAAGGCTACTTTAGGTGATGGAGGAAACCTTAATAGTGCGACATTAACATATTCAAATGATCCATATGGTACTGGTACAGTTACTACATCGGTTTCTCAAGCTTCAGTATTTACTTATGGTATTGAAGTACTAATTTACGCTAATAGTGATCACTCAAAAGTACTATCAGGTGTTAAATTTGAAGTATATTCAGATTCATCATTAACTACTAAATTAGGCGAATTTACTACTGACTCAACTGGTAAGGGTCGTCTACCTGGTGTTGCTGAAGGTACATATTATTTAAAACAAGTATCTACAGCTCCTGGTTATAGTTTACCTAGAGATGTAATTGCTGTAAAAGTAAAAATAGAGGGTTCTGCACCAAGTGCTACAGATGGTTATTATGAAGCTGAAGTTGCTGCATTTGAAGCAGGAACATTACCATTTACTGGTGGTACTGGTTCAATTCTATATACTATTATTGGTATGATTACTGTTATTAGTGCAATATTACTTTTTGTTCTTTATACAAGACAAAAGAAGCAACAAGCTCAATCTTAATTAAAAAAACTTTTTCTCAAATATTATTAGATTATTCTTTTGATATTTGAGAATTGGTATGTATTGGAGTTTTATGAAGAAGATTGATTGGACTAATTGTTACTATATTCATACTTTGTTTATTATAAAAGAATGAGGAGTCTATAAACGAATAATTTTAATATAAAGAAAATTGGTCCTATTATTATATTTGTTTTTCTTATTATAGTAGGATTGCTAATTATGTTGTATCCTGTTATTTCTAGTATGATGAATTCTGGTAAAGCACAAGTTGTTATTACAGATTATTCTGATACTATTGCTGATAATAGTAATAATAAAAATCAAGAGTTAATAGATGAGGCTAGAAAATATAATAATAATTTATCTAGTGTTAATATTGTTGATGCTTTTTCTAATCCTAAAGAGGATGAATCTGATGAATATCGCAATATTTTAAATATTAATGAAAATGGAATGATGGGATATTTAAGTATACCGAAGATAGATATAAAAATTCCTATCTATCATGGTACAAGTAATGAAGTATTACAAAAAGGTGTTGGTCATTTTGAAGGTAGTTCTTTTCCAGTAGGTGGCAAAGGTACACATGCTGTGTTATCAGCACATTCTGGTCTTCCTTCAGCTAGACTGTTTACCGATTTAAATCAACTCCGTGTTGGAGATATGTTTTATATCTATATTCTGGATCAAGTATTTGCTTATAAAGTTGATCAAGTGCTTGTTGTGGAACCATCAGATGTTGAAGCTTTAGAACTTCAGAAAGGAGAGGATTATGTAACACTAGTTACTTGTACACCATATGCGGTTAATACACATAGATTGCTGGTACGTGGAACTAGAGTTGAATATAGTCCTGAAGTTTTAGAAAGTATTCCTGTTCAAAAGACTTTGGCTAAAGATGAAATTATTTTGTATGTTAGTTTAGGATTTGTTTTTGTTGTATTGTTGTTTGTTATTTTCTTTGTATTTAAGGGTAGGAAAAAAATAAATGATAATATTTCTAATGACCAAAATACTAATTTAGGTAATCAAGTATTAATGAATAACATGAATAATTATAATACCAATGTTGTTAATAACCCTTTAGTTAATAATGGTACTAATGTTGCTGTTAATACTATAACTAATACTACTTTAAATAATGTGTTGAATCCTACAGCTGTTCAAAATAGTAATGTAGGTAATAATACTGTTCCTAGTATTGTTTCAAATACTGAAGCGGTTAATCCTAATATTAATGTTAATAATAATGGTACTTTAGTTAATCAAACTACAAATGTCGTTAATAATAATTTGGAACAAAATACTTTTAATGAAGCTAAAACTGATACTGATAATAATATAGATTTATTGTAATAAAGGAGGGCATATGTATGAAAAAGTTATTAATACCTAAAATTATATTAATAATATGTTTCATTGTTATGCTCTTTTCTTTATTCAATATTATTAATTGGTTTAATGATAATAAAAAAACAAGTGAGAGTATAAAATTGGTTCAAAATATTACTAAAGTAGAAGTTACTCCTAAAAGTAATTTTCTTTCTGTTGATTTTGACGAACTTTATAAAACTAATAATGAAGTAGTTGCTTGGATACAAGTTCCAGATACTAATGTTAATTATCCTGTTGTTAAACATAAAAACAATTCTTACTACTTAAATCATTCATATGATAGATCTTGGAATTACGCTGGTTGGATATATTTAGATTATAGAAATGATATTGATGATTTAGTTAGTAATAATATTATTTATGGACATGGTAGGGTAGATGGATCTATGTTTGGTAGCTTGAGAGATTTATTAAATCTTGATGGAAGTAGAAAAGTTATTAATATTTCAACGCCTTATAATAATTATATATTTGAAATATTTAGTGTTTATCGTATTAGTAATACTAATGATTATTTATATACTGGATTTGATAATAATGAAGACTTTTTAAAATTTATAGATTTGGTTAAAGATAGAAGTTTAGTTAAATATAGTCTTGATGAGTTTGAGTCTAGTGATAAGATTTTGACTTTAGCTACTTGTTATGACACTAAAGAAAAGTTTGTTGTACATGCTAAGCTTGTTGATTGGGAGAAGAGATTTTAGATTGGAGAAGATTATATGAAAATATTAGTAAGATTCATTAATAATAATCGATATAAAGTTATAGCTTTATCTATTCTTTTTGTTGCTTTTTTAATTTTTTTTATAACTAATTCTTTTGCCACTTTAACACCAACTTCTACTATAACAGTTCCTTCTACAACATTATCATATTCTGATAAAGAAGAAGGTTCTTGGCAGTTTACAAAAACTGCTAAATGGATAAGTAAAGGTAAAGCTGAAATTAATATAAAAGTAAATACTTTAGAGAAAAAGCTAAATGATTATACTGATGTAATTTTAGTACTTGATACATCGGGTAGTATGGTAGGTGATAAATTAACACAAGTACAAAATGATGTTAATGAACTTATTAATGATACAATTCCAAAAGGTAATAAGATAGCTTTAATTACATTTAATGATACGGCGACAATTGTAAATAACTTTACGGATGATGTTAGTTTATTACATGATAGTATAAATAATTTAACTGTTACAGGTGAGACTAATTATTATCAAGCTTTAGTTAAAGTAGATGAAGTTTTAAATTCATATAAAAAGAAGTCAAATAGAGATTGTGTTGTATTATTTTTAACAGATGGTCTTCCGACTATTGAGACACCTATAGAAGTAGGTGAATATAAATATTTAAAGAGTAAATATAACTATTTAGATATCAATGGTATTCAGTATGAATTAGGTGATGTAGTTTTAACTGGCATAAAAAATATAACAGACATTCAATATCTTGCAAATAAAGATAACTTAAGTGAATTTTTATATAGAGCTTCTATTGGAACCGCTAATTATGATAAATTTACTTTAACTGATGTAATTGATACAAATTATTTTAATTTGAATAATGTAGTAGATATAACTACAACTTCAGGTGAGGCAAAGGCTGTTGATAACCAGATTATATGGAATCTTGATGGATTAAAATCTGGAGCTGTTGCTGAATTAATAGTAGATGTAAACTTAAATAATGACTTAATAGGAGTAGGAGGGATATATCCAACTAATAAACAGACTGCGGTGTCTTATAAAATTGGTTCAACTTCAACGATGGAGTCTACTGTGAAGACCACAATATTAAAAGATAACTATACAGTTAATTATATCGCAAATGCCCCAAATGATTGTATAGTATCAAATATGCCAAGTCCAAATAACTATTTTGTGTATGATACAGTAAAAATAAATGATAAAGTACCTATATGTGCTGGATATAAATTTAAAGAGTGGAAGATAGTAACTGAAAATGTTGAAAAAGTGGGAAATAATCAGTTTACAATGCCCGAGAAAAATGTAACTTTAAGAGCTACTTGGAAAAAGTTAAGTATTGCCAAATCAATGGATGGTAAAATAGCTAAAGTACAAACATTATATAGATTAATGGCAGATAGTTCTGTAGGATTAGATACCAATGTTGATTTTAATTCTACGCCAACTGACGCTAATTCGGGAGTATATACAATAGCTAGTACAGCATCTGATACATATCCAGTACATTACTATCGAGGAAATATTGACAATAATAATGTCTTATTCGCCGGTTTCTGTTGGAAAATGGTAAGAACAACATCAACTGGTGGTGTAAAGTTAGTTTATAATGGAGTTTATGATGAGACGAATAAATGTAATAACACAGGAACAGCTACTCAAATAGGTACATCAAAATTTAACTCTTCAGATTTTTCACTAGCAGATGCAGGATATATGTATGGAACAAGATATACATATAGTTCCAAAAACTTTCCAAGTATATATGTGTTAAATACATCGAATACTTCTAACACAAATTATTATTATGGGACATCTGTTACTTATTCTAACGGTACTTATACTTTACAAAATGCGGAAACAAAATCCTGGTCAGATAACTATAGTACTTTAACCGGATATTATACATGTAGAAGTACCTCAACAACTTGTTCAACAGTTTATTATATAGTTGGTGCAGATAGTAGTTATCAATATAATTTATCTTTATCTAATGGTGTAACTGATCCAGATACACAAACTATAATTCTAGGTAAAGGTATAAATGTTTACGATAATAATACTTATACCTTAACAGATACAGTAACAGTAAAAAAAGTTGACTGGTATACAAATTATAGTACATATAAAAATTATTATATGTGTAAAGATCTAACAAGCACAACCTGTGATAGTAAATATCTTATAGCGTCAACTAATAAATACCAAATAACATATGATGGCACATTCAGCTATATTTATGGAAATGATGTTACCTGGGATGGAACTAAATATACATTAGTTGATACATATACTTCAACTTGTGACTGGTCAACTGATAGAACTACAATTGCCAAGAAATACCATTATACATGTCTTAATACAACCGGTGAATGTAGAAGAGGTGTTTATTACATTCATTACTTTGGTAGTAAGACAGCAATTTACTACTTAAGACTATCATCAGGCAAAAATATAGAAGACGCCAAGAATGAGATGTTTACAAATACAACTGATTCTACAATGAAACAAACAATTGATTCTTGGTATGAAAATAATATGACTTCATATACGGAAAAACTAGAAGATACTATCTGGTGTAATGATAGAACATTTTATTCTGGATCGTTAGCCGGAAAAGATGAAGATGCTGGAACTTATTTTTCGTACTTCAGTACTTATAATAGAATTTATACAAAACGTAGTCCTAGCGTAGAATGTCCAAATGAAAGTAGGGATGGTTTTACGGTTTCAACATCGTCTGGCGGAAACGGAAAGTTAACTTACCCAGTTGGACTACTAACAGCTGATGAGGTAATGTTGGCCGGAGGAAAAACTGATGACAACCGTAATTATTATCTATATACAGGGCAAGGTTACTGGTCCTTGTCGCCTTCCGGCTTCATCAACTACGGCACTAACGGCTTCTCAGTCACCCCCTATGGCAGCCTGTACAGCGGCTACGTCGGCAGATCCACCAGTAGCGGTGCGCGTCCGTCAGTTTCACTTGTTCCTGGAACTAAAACAACTGAAGGAAATGGAACTGTTGATGATCCATATATAGTTGAATAAGATAAAACTTTTAGGGAAGAGAAATCTTTCCTTTTTATGTCGGATTTTGTCGAACGAATATTTTGACATGTTTTGTCGAAAATGTAGATAAAATATCGTTCTTTACTTATATTATAGTAGAGAGGTGAAGTCATGCTAGAAATGGATATTGGTGTTGTTAAAGGAATGACAATAATAAAACTAGAGGGTGATTTAACTAGTAGTACTTTTAAGAAATTTGATGAGGGAGTAGATTATCTTTTATATATGCAAGGAATGCATTATTTTGTTTTTGATTTTAAAGAAGTTAATAATATTGATGAAAATGTATTTGGCGAAATACAAAGAAAAATTGTAGAGATATTTTTAAATTGTGGAAAAGTTGTTTTATGTGGGATTAGGAATGTATTTAAAAATGTAAAGGATTCTAGTAGATTATTTTATGTAAATGATGAAATAGAAGCTTTAAAATGTTTTAGTATTTAGAGAGGAGAATATGGAAGAACTACTAAATTATGAGGGTTTAGTATGTAGTATTATTCAAAGATATACAAATTATTTTGATAGAGATGATTTGTATCAAGTAGGAATGATTGGACTAATTAATGCATATCATAATTTTGATAGTAGTCAGGGTACAAAGTTTTCGACTTATGCTTATTATTATGTATTTGGAGAAGTTAAAAAATATGTAAGAGAATCTGGTATTGTTAAAGTATCTAGTGATTTAATTCGACTCAATCAGAGCGTTGAAAAAGTTAAAGAAAAGATGAGTCAAAAATTAGGAAGAGAACCAACAACAACAGAAATTTCTTTGTTTTTAGAAGTAGATGAGGAAAAAATAGAAGAGGCTAGAGTTGCAGCAATGGACGTTAAAAGTTTGGATTATAGTTTTGATGATGAAAATGTGGAATTCTATAATTCTGTAGCATCATTTGATAGAGAAACCGATGCTGGCGTTTTAGATTTAAAAACAGAAATTGCTAAACTACCTAGTGAGGAAAAGAAATTGATTGTTGTGAGATACTTTGAAGATATGACACAGAGTGAAGCAAGTCGTGAACTTGGAATTAGTCAAGTACAAGTTTCAAGAAAAGAGGGTAAAATTTTAGAAAAATTGAGAGTGGCTTTATAAACTTAAGATATTCTTAAGTTTTTTTTGTATTAAATTTTAATAACTGGTAAAAATATTACTGGTGAAGAATATGAATAAAAAAAATTATAAAAAAATTGCTGATATGCATAAAGCAGAAGAGACTAGGGTAAAAAATGCAATTATTGCTTTTGTAGTTGGTGGAATTGTTGGATTATTAGGAGAAACAATAATAGAAGTATTATGTGGTTGTTCTCATATATCTAGGAGTGAAGCTTCTACTTTTATGATAATTATTATGATTTTTATTGCTAGTTTATCAACTGCTCTTGGATTTTTTGACAAGTTAGTTACTAAATTTAAATGTGGTTTATTAATACCTATTACTGGTTTTGCTCATTCAATGACTAGTGCTGCTTTAGATTATAGAAAAGAAGGACCAATATATGGACTTGGTTCTAATATATTTAAATTGGCTGGTTCAGTTATTTTATATGGCGTTGTTTCGGCTTGGTTTTTTGGAATGATTAGATTTTTTATTGGAGGTGGAGCATGACTTTTAAATATAATAATGTTTATATAAAAGATACTTCTACAATAGCTGGTCCTTATGAGAAAAAAGGACCTTTGAAAAAGTATTTTGATAAGACTTATAATGATTTATATTTTGGGGAAGATTCGTGGGAAAAAGCTGAGATAAAATTAGTGAAAGATAGTTTGGGAATGATTGTTAAAAAGACGGGAGTTTCTAAGGGAGATATTGATTTAGTATTGGGAGGTGATTTGCTTAATCAGATTGCTGCTTCTACTTATGGAACTGTTGGTTATGGAAAAGGATTTATTGGAGTATATGGTGCTTGCAGTAGTAGTGTTTTGGAAATGATTATTGCAGCTAATTTTATTAATAGTAAACAAATAAATAATGCCTTATGTGTTGTTTCTTCACATAATATGAGTAGTGAAAAACAATTTAGAAATCCAACTGAATATGGGGCTCCTAAGCCTCAAAGTGCAACTTTTACAGCGACTGGTGCTGCTTCTGCATTTTTAACTAATGAAAAAAATGATGTGAAAATTGATTGTGCAACATTAGGTAGAATTATAGATTTTGATGAAAATGATCCTAATGATATGGGTAGAGTTATGGCTCCAGCGGCAATTGATGTTATGAAAAAGCATTTTGATGAGACTGGTAGAGGGCCTGATTATTATGATTTGATTTTAACCGGTGACTTAGGTAGATATGGAAAAGATATTGTTAAAGATTATATGTTAGCCGAATATAATTTAAATTTAAGTGATAATTATAATGATTGTGGTGTTTTGTTGTATGATCTTTTTAAGCAAGAAGAAGTTTTAGCGGGTGGCTCTGGTCCGGTTTGTAGTGCTCTTGTTAATTATGGTTATGTTTTTGATCAATTAAAGTCCAAAAAAATTAAAAGGGTTTTATTAATTGCAACGGGTGCTTTATTTTCACCAACACTTTTGTATCAAAAGGAAAATATTAATTCTATTGCTCACGCTATTAGCTTGGAGGTGGTATGATGCTTCTTATTAATTCATTTTTATTCTGTGGATTTATTTGTATGATATCACAGATAATATTTGATAATAGTAAATTAACACCTGGACATATTACTAGTATATTAGTAGTTCTTGGAGCTTTTTTAGATAGTTTTAGTTGGTATGACTCTATAATAAAAGTAGTGGGTGGAGGAGCAATGGTTCCAATTACTAGTTTTGGTCATTCTTTAATACATGGTGCTTTAGCAAAAGCTAATAGTTATGGTGTTGTTGGTATTTTGATGGGAATGTTTGATTTAACTGCTACAGGTATTACAGCAGCCATTATATTTTCTTTTGTTTTTGCACTTATCTTTAGACCAAAAAATTAGTTAACAGACGATGTCTGTTTTTTTTTTAATTTTTACAAGCTTTAAGAGAAAAAGTATGATAATATATTATTAGATATTATAGTAGGTGTAGGTGATTTTTTTGAAATGTAATAGATGCGGATCTTTAGTAAATGATGGTAGTAAGTTTTGTCCTTTTTGTGGAAGTGCTTTAGACTTCAATATTAATAATAACAATACATCTAATGGCAATAATAATTATGCTGGTGATGGTTTTACTAATGTTTTTGCTAGTACTAATAATACTGGTAATGTTAATCATGTAAATAATAATAGTAATCAAGGAATGAATTTAGGTATTAATAATCAGGTTACTAATACTAATAACTTTAATTATAATAATATTGGTAGAAATGGTAATCAGAATTTGGTTAATAATAAAACTAATAATAGAAAATCTGGTTTTAATACTAAGGTGATTGTTGGTACTTTAGCTGGTGCTTTTGTTTTACTATTTTTTATATTTGGTGGTTTTTCTTTGTTTTCTAATAAAAGAACTATTATGATTTATATGATTGGTTCAAATTTGGAGTCTGAACATGCATCTGCTAGTACTGATATTAAGGAAATGCTTTCTTCTAATGTTAATCTTAAAGATGTTAATATTTTAATATATACGGGTGGTTCTAAGAAATGGTTCAATAATAGTATACCTAGTGATAAAAATGTTATTTTTAAACTTACGGATACTGGTTTGGAAAAACTTGTGGAGTATGATAAAACTAGTATGACTAATCCTGATGCTTTGGCTAATTTTTTGAATTATGGATATAAAAATTTTAAGGCTTCAAAGTATAGCTTAATATTGTGGGATCATGGTGGTGGTCCGATTTACGGTTATGGACAAGATGAAAATTATGTTGGTAGCTTAACACTATCTAAACTTAAGCAGGCTTTTGAGAATAGTCCCTTTAAGAATAAAAAACTAGAAATGGTAGGCTTTGATGCTTGTTTGATGTCTAGTATTGAAGTGGCTAATACAGTTTCTAAGTATGCTAACTATATGGTTGCTTCTCAAGAGGTTGAGCCTGGTTATGGTTGGGATTATAAATTTCTTGGTGAAGTTGATAAGCGTGCTAATACTAAAGATTTGGGAATTAGTATAATTAATTATTATAATAATTATTATAAAAACATGGTAGGTTGTAAGGGTATTACTTTATCACTACTTGATTTGTCTAAAATAAAAGATATTGAAAATAAACTTGATGATTTATTTGGTGATGTTGATCAGAATTTAACTATTGATTTTTCAAGCGTTTCTAGAACAAGAAATTCAGCAAAGTCTTTTGGCAAAGTAAGTGCTACATCGATTTATGATTTGGTTGACTTAGAAGATTTAATCAATAAACTTCCAAGTAAATATGCTTCAAAAGTTACGTCTTTAAGTGAAGCAATAGATTCTTTTGTAGTATTTCAAACAACTGATTTAGATAATACTTATGGAGTTTCTATTTATTTTCCTTATGAGAATAAAGAGAATGTTGGTACTTTAATATATCAATATAAGGAGTTTGATTTTGCTAAAGAGTATACTGATTTTATAACTAATTTCTCATCTAAACTTACTGGTACTAGAGTAAGTAGTTGGAATTTAGAGAATAATACTCCAACTGTTGATAGTTCTAATACTATTAGTGTTGAGGTACCTAGTGATGTTGCTGAAAATTATAGTTCAGCTAGTTATGTTATCTTTGAAAAAATTGATGACAATTATTATATGCCTAGATTTAAGGGTAGTGATGTTAAAGTTTCTGGAAATACTTTTACTACAACAATTGAAAAGAAGGGACTTGTTGCATATGATTCTGCTGATACTGTTTATTTAACTGTGTTTGAGTCAGAAAAAGGAAAGGATTATATAAAGTATTTAATACCAGCAACGTTACAAAAATGGGGAAGTAAGATGTCTGAAAATTTTGAAATGGAAGCTGTTTATATTGAATTTGTTGTTGATAATTTACACCCTGAAGGTATTATTTCTGGTGCTATTCCTATACTTGGTGATAATGAAACTGTTGCTCCTAAGATTACTTATGATTTGAAAGATTGGAAACTTGTACAGTTGTGGAATAGTTCATACAAAATATTTGACGATTTTGGTAATTATACAACTAATTGGGAAAGTTCGGGAACTTTAACTGGCGTTGAATTTAAAATAGAGGATGATTTTAAATTGGAGTTTAGAAATTTAGATTCAACTAAAGAATATTATGCTTTGTTCCATATAACTGATAGTCAAGGTAATAGATATACTACTAATATTGTAAAAGTTAATATATAAATAAAGACCAATTGATTTTCAATTGGTCTTAGTTTATGCTTGATATTTTTATTATAGCGTTCATGTCATCGTCTTTAGCAACAATATTTTTATGACTTTGATGACATTTTTCACATTTGTATAGGATTTTATAGGTATCTTTAAATTTTTCAATACCAATAGGTTTTAACAAACCTTTACATGGATTATTTCTATCGCCAGGATTTATGTCTACATGTTTTGAATAAAGGCAATATGGACAATGGTCTCTAGCTGTATAACCTAGAGGTTTTACTTCTTTATGACAGTTTTCACAAATGAAATTTTCATCACGCATAGTGAATTGTTTCATAAAATCACCTAAATATATTATAACTATTTTAATTAAAAAAACAAATTTTATTTTTATTAGGAGTAAAATTTGTTATACTTGTAGTGTAAGAATTGGAGAAAGGTAGGTTTTTATATGGATTTTAAGATTAATGAATTTGAAGGCCCACTAGATTTATTACTTCATCTTATTAAAGAAAGTAAGATGAATATAATGGATATAGAAATTGAAAAGATTACAGAACAATACATTAATTATTTAAATTTACAAGAGGAAATGAATTTAGAAGTTGCTTCTGAATATTTGGTTATGGCATCTGAACTTATTGAATTAAAATCTAAAATGTTACTACCTAATCCTAAAAATGATGAAGGTGAAGAAGAAGATCCTAGAGAAGAACTTGTTAATAGATTATTGGAATATCAGACTTATAAAGAAATAACAAAGGTTCTTCATGATAAAGAAAACTTACGAAGAGAAATATATACTAAATCACCTGAAAACATAAGAAATTATGTTGAGGAAAATGTTAGTATTACATCTGATGTTACTTTAGATGATTTAGTTGATGCTTTTAAGAAATTTTTAGAAAGAAAAAAGGATAGTAAACCTTTACAGACTAAAATTACAGTAAATGAAATTACTGTTTCTTCTAGAAGATACGAAATTAGGAATATTTTAAAGCAAAAGAGGAAAATTTCTTTTTTTGAACTTTTTCCCATTGTATCTAAGGAGTATGTTATTGCAACATTTTTAGCGGTACTTGAGATGGCAAAAAATAAGGAACTTACTATTAGTCAAAATGATACTTTTGATGATATTATTTGTGAGGCGGTGGAGTAGATGAAAAAAGCAGTTTTAGAAGGACTTTTATTTGTTGTTGGTGAAGAAGGACTTACTTTAGAACAAATAGAAGATGTTTTACAAATAGAAGAAGAAGAGGCAAAGAAATTATTGTATGAATTGAAACATGATTATGAGGATGAGACACGAGGACTTAGAATAGATTTTTTGGGTAATAGATTTAAACTTACTACTAAATATGAACATCGCGAGTATTATCAAAAGTTGCTTGAAAATCCTGAAACTAATACTTTAAGTCAAGCTGCTTTAGAAACTTTGGCAATTATTGCGTATAATGAACCAATTACAAGAGTACAAATTGATGCAATGAGAGGAGTTGGCTCTACACAAATTATTAGAAAATTAGTTGCCAAAGGTTTTATAAAAGAAGTTGGTAGAAGTGATTTACCTGGAAGACCTATTTTATATGAAACAACTAGTGAATTTTTAGATTATTTTGGTCTTTCAACAATTAAAGATTTACCTGATATGGATAGTTTTATTGATGAATGTGAGAATGATAATCCAGATGATACGGATTTGTATACTTCTAAATATAAGGAAGAAGTAGAAGTTTAGAAAAAAATGTTGATGTCTAATTAAAAACTTGTTATAATTAGATTATCTTGCTCGTATGGCGGAATTGGTAGACGCGGTAGACTCAAAATCTACTTCTAGCGATAGAGTTCCGGTTCAAGTCCGGATACGAGCACCAGGATGATATTAAAAGAAACTCAATTTGAGTTTCTTTTTTTGTTAAGTATAAAAATTAAAATTATAATATAGCAAATATCTATGCTTTTTTATTTTGAATTAATTTATTGTATTTTGATGAATGTAATACTACAAATAAACCTAGTAAAAAGTCCAATATATCTGCACTTATTATAGTAAGCATCATTAAAATACCAACAACCATTCCTATAGTGCCGGCTTTTTTTTCACCTTTTTTGGCATAATTATAACCGACAAACAAAAGAATGGCAAAAATTACTGATGTAAATGTTAAACTAAATAAACTACTAAATATTGAAAAAACAAAAACTAATAATTCCAATATAAACAAGACTAACATATCATTTTTTAAGCTTTTTTGTGCTTTTTTAAAATCTTTCATTTTCATATCTCCTTATCTTTGTAATCATTAGAGCATACATTTTATCATAAGATAAACATATTATGAAGATAAAATGACTGTAGAAGTTTAGAAAAAAATGCTAATGTCTAATCAAAAACTTGTTATGATTAGATTGTCTTGCTCGTTATGGTGGTGATTATAAGTTCAATGATAAAATTTTCTTTGATGGAAAATGGAATTATTGTCAAACGTTTAAATTGGAATTTGATGATGATTTTACTTTACTTAATGTAGAAACTATTAAAATATAGATTTGTTGAATAGTTACAAACAGTTGATTTCATTGACAAATAAGAGATTTTATGGTAAAATAAGCACTGCAATTTATGAAAGGGATTGGTGTTTATTATGACTGATTTTAAACTTCCTGATATTGGTACTGGTGAATCTACTAAACCTGATGAATTTAGAAAGATTGATGTAATAGATGAGTTTGGTAAAATTCATGAACATTTTTTTGACGATGATGGTAAAGTAAATAGTAATGGTGAGTCAGTAATTTTTTTTCCTACAGAACACGAATGGTTTTCAGATAATGATGAGAAAAAATTATCTTTATTTACTGATAAAACAGCTTGGGCTAATTTAGGCGATAGTTTTGATGATGATTTATTTTATTTTGCTGAAAAGAGTTTAGAAACTAGTACTGATCAAGCTCCTGTTACTAATAGTCCAGATGACTTAAGTGCACTTGACTTTGGTAATGAAGAACTTTCTAATTTAATAAAAAAAGCAAGTACTTTATTTAGCCGTAGTGATATTGAAAAAGTAGTAGGGATCCTTGATATGAAATCAATTGATGATGTAAAAGTAAAAGAATATTCTATTTAGTAGATATTCTTTTTAGTTTGTTAAAACATTAGTAATGATTTTAATAACTTCTTTTTTCATAATATAATAGTTCATTGATTGGTGTTGGTGATAAACTATTTTGCGACTATAGTTTTCAACTATACCAATAATAATATGAACTTTTTCAAAAGAATTTTCTGTTGTTATATGGTTTCCATTTAATGTTTCAATTATTGCTTTAGTTGTATCAATTTTTCTTTTATGAAATATATAAGCAATATCTGAATCAAGGTGTGACATGGCGACAAGTTCTTAATGTGCTTTTTTAGATAAGGTATGTTTCTTTATAAATATGTCTAACAGTTGATCTAGAAGTTTTTCTAGATTATTTATTTTGATATCATTATTTCTTAATATGTCTAAAATGGGAAACATGATGTTATCTGAATATTCTTTTATACCTTCAATAAATATTTCTTTTTTGTCGTTAAAGTATTGATATGGTTAGTAGTTTAAAGGGTAATGAATAAGGTATGTATTTGTACATATCTTTTTTCTTTTGTAAAAAAAGAAACTTATTTGAAAAAAAATATAAAAAATTGTTTTTATGTCTTGCTAAAGATAAAAATATCTATTATAATTAAGTAGACATAGTAGGAAAGGTGGCGGAGTGATAGTAGATACGAACAAGTGGTGATTTGATGAAAAATAACGGTGCTCAGATAGAAGCTCAGAAAGTATATAAACGTAAGTTATTTGTTAAAATAGTAAAGATTTCTTTTTTACTATTATTAATTCTTATTTCAATTATTTATTTGTTTTTATATATTATTTACGCTGGTGGAAGATTTACTGTTTCTTTGGATAAGAATATGTCTAATAGAAAAAATGTATTTTTATCGGAAGATGGTAATATTAAAAATAAGGCCAGAAAATTGTCTGCTGATACTATAGAGTACATGGATAATATATCTATTAAATGGTTACCTAGTAATATTGATACTGATAAAACTGGTGGTCATAATGGAGATAATTATATTGCCTATACTTTTTATGTGATTAATGCTGGAAAAGAGAAAGTCAACTATTGGTATGAAATTGATATTGATGACACCATTAAAAACGTGGATGAAGCAATTAGAATTATGATTTATCGTAATGGTGAAAAAGTAATTTATGCTAAGAAGAGTAAAGCAACAAATAAGGCAGAACCTGGTACCACACAGTTTGTTTCTTCAGAAATAGCTGTTCTGGAGCAAAGAAAAAATTTCAAACCTAATAGTAAAGATAGATATACTGTTGTTGTGTGGATTGAGGGAGATGATCCTGAGTGCAATAATGACTTATTAGGTGGAGAAATAAAATTGCATATGGATTTCACAGAAGAACATGTCGATAAATAAGGAGTGAAGAGGATATGGAAAAGAAAAATTCTAAAAAAAGAAAGAAAAGTAAAAAGATATTTATAGCGATACTAATGATTTTATTTACTGGTGTTATATTAACAGCTAGTACTTATGCATGGTTTACTGCTAATAAGACAGTTACTGTTAGTCAAATTGATGTTAATGTTACAACATCTGAAGGATTGCAAATCTCTACTGATGCTACTAACTGGAAAACAGTTATCTCTAATGATGATATTACTGCAGCTACGTGGGGTGGTGTTACAAATCAACTACCTAGTAAAACTTCTAGTATTAAGCCAACTTCTACTATAGGTGAAGTTGATGGTACTACAGGTTTCATGAAGATGTTTGTTGGTAATGTTACTTCTAATGCTAGTGGTAGTTATATTCTAACAGCTACACAAAGTACTGAAACTAATTCAACAACAACTGGTGACTTTGTAGTATTTGATTTGTTCTTCCAAACAAATGTTGCTTCAACAATTTATTTAACATCTAATTCTAATGTTACAGCAAAAAATACTTCTACAGGTATTGAGAATGCTGCTCGTATTGCTTTTGTTGAACAAGGTAATGTTCCTGCTGGTACTGCAGCTGCTACTGCTCAAGCTTTAAAGAATGATGGTAAGACTGCTCCTATTATTTGGGAACCTAATTATGATACACATACTGCAGCAGCTGTTAAACATGCTTTTGATGTATATCAAAAAACTACACAACAGGCTGGTGGTTCTGAGCTTCCTTATGTCGGTGTTAAAGCAGATATTTCTGATACTGCAAATATTCCACTAAATTCTGAAGAAGCTACTTATTTTGGAGCAATAACTCCTAATATTTATAGTACTACTGCAGGAATTCCTGCTGATGCTTATAAGAAAGCTTTTGATTTAAAAGCAGGTATTACAAAAGTAAGAATTTATATGTGGGTTGAAGGTCAAGATGTTGACTGTGAGGATAATGCTTCTGGAGGTTCTTTATCTTATAACTTACAATTCAGTACTCTTGAAAAGGCATAATAAATAAAGATAGACCTTCGTTTGAAGGTCTTTTATTCTATTTGAAGGTGATTATATGAAAAACGATGATATTGTAGAAATTTCTGAACTAAATAATGAAGAGTTAGTTGCATTATACGAAAAAATACTTGAACATATAAAATTTTTAAATGATAGTATTATAGAAGAAAGTGATGGTAATACTGATGAATAGAGAAACAATTATTGATAAAGAAATATCTATAAATACAGAACATGTTAATAATTTTAAGCTTGAAACTTCATCTGGTACTAAGAAAATGAAAGAGAAGTTTTATCATAATGCTGTTAAGGAACGTAACGAATATGTAAAAAAACAGCTTTCAATTTTTGAAAAATATCAAAAGTTAATCTATAAGCTTTTAAATAGTCGAGTTAATGAAATATTACCTAGTGATAAAACAAAACACTACGATTCTTGCTATAAAAAAAAATTAGAATATAAAAATGCTATCATTTTAAATAATGAAGATTTTTATGTGGGATTCAAATTGGGTATTTTTAAATTAATTAGCGAAATTGATATTGATGATGATGTTTCTTTAAATGATATTAATACTATACTTTTAAAATTTATTGAAATATTCAATAGTGCTAGCATCAGTTTAACTTCCTCAGATTTTACATATTCCATGTTTACTGAAAAATATATGGGCCTTTTTATTGAAAATAAAGGCAGTGTTAATTTTGACACGGTTATGAAAAAGTGCTTTGACGATATTTATTGGGAATGTCCTGATATTATTAAACATTTAAAACTTAATTTATGGTTTCTTTTAGATAAATATAAAAGTGATTTAGATAAATATGCACAAACTTTAGCAAATGATTCACTTAATGGTTTTGGTAAAAATATTGTTTCTACGTATTTAGAAGCAATTAAACAATATGATACTTCTGTTGCTAGAGATGAGTTTTATAATTTAAATATGTTTTTGAGTAAGAAGAAAAACATTTTAGATTATTTAACTGATTCAGCAACAAGATCTAAGAACTTTGATCAGTTTGTTATAGATGGTAGTTTTAAAGATATAAAAGATACTTCAAAATTCTATGATAATATGGTTGATTTGGCTTATACACTTTCTGTTTTAAAATCATATTATAGATATGAATTTATTATTAAAGATATGCAAGATAAATATAATAAACGCGATAGTAATAAGAATTTATATGAACAAAAATTAAAAGAAATTAAAACAGAGGAGAGTAAGAAAAATAAAATTTATAATAATTATCTTAAAAGTATTGGTAAAAATTTATTTCATAAAGTTGATTTGGAAAAAGCTCGTGGTCTTAAACTTGAGATGAATGGGGAAATTAATAAAATTAGTACTTTGTATGAAGAATTGCATGACTTAGAGATTGTTGAAATAATTAATAAAAAAGTTTCTAATATATCTAGTTTATATGATTTGTTTTTAATTAGTTATAATTCTTATTATTACTTAGAAGATATGTTTAAGGAGCATTTTAAGGATGAAGAAGGCTTTTCCTTTGAAAAAGAACTTGATAAGTATTTTGATTTTATATATAGTCCTTATAATGAGTTTTTGAAACAGATAAATGCTTTTGTTTCGACATCTGTTTCTTCAGTCATTTCTGATAAATTCAGATTGCTTGGAATTAATGTCTCTTCACAAGATATAGAAACAGATTCATTAGATAGTTTTATGGATTCTGTTAATTATATTAAATTTATTTATGATATTTCTAAAGGTCGATTATCAATAGAAAATATTTATACTATTGTTAAATTTAGGGAATTTGATGTTGTTGAAATAGAAGATAATAGTGATGAGGTTATTTAAGTACTATGGTTTTATCCATAGTATTTTTAATTTATTTGTAAATGAAAAAATTAGTACGTAGTAATTTGAAAATTATAAATATTTTTATTAACAAAGTTGGTATTTTAATATGAAAGCGACAAATTTTAATTTGTCTTTTGTTCTTGCTAGTATTTTGTGAAACAGTATGTTATAATTGAAGATGAAAGAATAGATAGTGTGGTGGTATGTTTGACTTACTTAAAGAAAATATTTAAGTCTATTGCTTACGCTTTTTTGGTTTTATTGGTAAGTTTGTGTGTGTATACATTTATAGCTACTGATATTATGAAGAAGGATTATGTTAATGTATTTGGATATACATACTTTGTTGTTAAAACTGGGAGTATGTCTGGTACTTTGGAAATAGATGATATAATTATAGTTAAAATAGATGATAATCCTAAAATAAATGATATTATTACTTATGTAAATGATGATGGAGAAATTATTACACATCGTCTTATTAGAAAGACTGGAAATAAATTAATTGCTCAAGGTGATGTTAATAATGCTGAAGATAATCCAATTACAAAGGATAGATTAATTGGTATTGTAAAATTAGTAATATCGCCTAGTTTTATTTTAAAAGTGGTAGCGACCTTCCTTATTTTGTTTATTTTTTTAGCTTTAATTAATTTTGATAGTATTATTCAGAAATATATAGTTAAAGATAAAAAGAAAGTTGTACAGGGAAGTGTACCTGATGAAATATTTGTAACTAAGGAGCATAAAAAAGAAGAAAAATCTGGCCTTACTGTTACTATACCTTTAGATGAAATTGCTAATATTCAAGAAGCACAGGAAAAGGAAGCTCTAGCAGATGAGGAAATTGAAATATTAGAAGTAGAAGATGTTATTGATATTGATAATAATAATATTGTTACTAGAGAAAGAAATACAGCTAGAGAAAGAGAAAGAGAATTATTAGAACAAGTTTCTAATTTACTTAGAATTAAAAATAATTCTTTAACGACAACTAGAATTAATAAAAAATGGTTGATTAAATATCAATATGTTTATAAACTTGCACAGATTTTGATGAATAATGATATGGTTGAATTGGAAGAAGCTATTAATCATCCAACATTTAAAGAAATATATGATTATGATTTAGATAGGGCTGGATTATATGAAAATCTTCGTAATAAGATTTATGAGATGCCAATTTATGTTTTCTTAAGAATTTTAACTTTTGCGATTTTATATAATGATGAAGAGTTTTTTGATGGTATTTATAAGATTATGAAATATAAGATACAGATAGATAAACATGGTTATTTTAAAGAAGTAAAAAGAAATGATTCTTATGGTAGGAAGCAACTTAAATCTTTAATTACATTTATGCAAAAGATTTCTATTAAATTTGATAATAAAAATGTATTTGAACTTGAAAGGATTGAGAAATACGTAAAACTAAAAAGTTATGTAAATAATTAATGGAGGGATTTGCTTTGGCAGGAAGTAGAAGAATTAAGAACAAGTTAATATTTAATATTTCATGTACTTTAATTGTTTTAATAGCTTGTTTTGGTATTATTAGTTTACTTACTGCTAAAAATAGTTTTAGTAATGATACAGAAGATAAATGGGATGGAGTAACAGTCGCTTCGTCTTTTTCTGCTGGTAATGGTGATAAAGATAATCCTTATATAATTAATAATGGTGCAGAGCTTGCTTATTTTAAATATTTAATAGAAGGTGAAAACTCTAATATTTATAATAGTAAATATTATGAACTAGGACAAAATATTAATTTGGATAATCATGAGTGGAGATCAATTGGTAATAATAATTATTTTAAGGGTAATTTTAATGGTAATGGTTATAGCATTAAGAATGCTAAAATTGTAGATGGTGTAGTTATTGACAATTATGTTTATTATGGCTTTTTCTCAAGAGTTGGCGATGCTTTATTAAAAAATATTAATTTTAATAATATTGTTGTTAGTCCTAATTCTTCAACTAGTGTTTATAAGATTGGTAGTATTGTTGGGGAAGTTATGGATAGTAGTGTACTTGCTAATATTTCTATTAGTAATAGTAAAATGGATTTAGGTAATATTACTAATGATAAGGATAATGCAATTGGTGGAGTAGTTGCTTTATTGTCTAAGGAAAGTAAATTTTATAATATTTATATTAATTTAGATTTTTCTACTAATGAAGTTTTGAATGTTGGTAAAGCTGCTTATAATAGCTTGTGTGATAGTAGTTATATAATTACAAATATAACTAGTAATTCTTTATTTGTAGATAGTACTTCTAATTATGTTAATTCAACTTCTAAAAATACTGATCAATATATTTATAGTGATCCAAATTATGTTAATATTACTAGTAATTCTATGATTTCTGGTGATGAGTTAGTTAATTTACTTAATAACTATTTGGATGATGGCCTTTACTGGAAATATGAAGCTGGTAATTTAGTAATTAATAAAAAGAGTAATTCTATAAATACGTTGAATGCTATTACTACTTTTTCATTTTCTGCAAATAATCCAATTGTATTACATGATTCTGGTATCTCAGATGATACTGTTTATGTTAATGATTTAGTTAGTGATTATAATAATTATGTTGGTCTTAATTATACAGATTTTTCTAGTACAGGAAGACTTCCTACCGGTAATGATCAAAACATCTATAATAGTAATAATTTAGTAAAAGTTTATGCTATGTATGATGGTGTTTCTATTCAAAATGATAGTTATACTGGTTATGTTGGATTAGATGCTGATTCTAGACAAAGTAAGTTTATATATTATAAATATTATCCAGTTAAATCTGGCTATGTTACTTTTGAACTTATTGATAATCCTTATGGTAATAGACCTAATGATTTGGCTTTTAATGGTTGGGTTACTGATTATCCTGGTGCTTATATTTATTTAGATACTGATACCTATGTTAGATATGTAAGAATACCTGTTACTGATGTTAATCAAGTAATATCAATTAATTTTAGAGCTAGTTGGATTAACGCTACAACATATGAAATTACTTCTTCTAATACTAGTTGGAATACAGTTTATAATAATATTAATAGTGCTGGTATGAAGAAAGTAAGTAAGGGAACTCCTATTTATCGAGAAGATGATATGAGGGATTACTATATTACTGGTACTGTTAATAGACGTAGTAATTATCCTAATGGAGCATATGATCATTATGGTAATAACATATCTGGTGATAGGTGTAATACATGGGGTGGTTGTACGTATTATCATCATCCTACTAGTAGTTCTTATGATGCTGGTGTTACTTATTATGAATTGGTTAATGGTAGTATGAGAGAGTATAGTAGAACTATTACTGGTTATGAAGATAATAAGGCTTTTCTTGATGGTGCTAGTTCAGCAGGATTGTTTAAACAAGTAACCATTTCATATTCAAATTCTATTGAAGGTTATTATGATAATTCTGGTAATTATTTATCTGGTACTTGTACTAGTAGAACTGGTTGTACATATTATCAATATTTACAATATTATGATGCTAATAATAATGAAAATATTTATGATAAAAATGATACTTATTATTACTTAGTTACAAGAGATACTAATATTGTTGTTTTAAGAAGTGATATTTCATCTAGTATTTCTAATAGTAAACCTTTTACTTTAACTAGTATTAATAATGGTACTGATTATAGAAATAGAGCAACTTATAGTATTAGAAGTTCTCATATTAGTGCTGAGGCAGATTTAACAATTGAAAATATTACTTTAACGGCTGAGAGAAATTATAGTAATTCTGATTCTACTGGTAATAGTAATCAATCGTCTTACATTTATGGTAATTGGCATAATTTGAAAATTGGTAAAGGAATAAAACAATATAGTAATTATATTACAGCGTACGGTGTAATTGCTGGTTCTAATGCCTCTACTGGTTCTTCTGGTTCTCCAACTGAATATAAGACAGTAGTAGAGTCTGGATTTTACAATACGTTAGCAGCCACTAATGGTTCTGTTGAAGAATATACTTCTCAATGGTGGGGAGATACAGGAGCTAGAATATATGTAAATGGTTTGGCTGTATATGGCAATGATTATGATCGTATAAAAGGAGATAATGATTCTTTAATAATTTATTATTGTGCATCTGGATCTTGGGGAGGTTCTGTATATGGTTCTAATACAACTAATAGTATAGCTATTCATACTAATATTAAATCTGGTAAATTTGGAACTGGTAAGTATGATTATTCTGCCGGAATTTATGTTGGTGGTCGTGCTGGTGGAACTCACTATTCAGCAAGAGAAGCTACTATTGAAGGTGGCTGGATTTATAACTTAATTGGTGGACCTTTGACAGATAGTTCTAAGCGTAATTATAATGATACATATATTAATGTTAAAGGTGGTTCAATTGACATGATAGTTGGTGGAGCTGGTGCTTCAGCAACTTATGGAAATAGAATTATTAATCTTACTGGTGGAGTTGTTAATTACGCTGTCTTTGGTGGATCTAATGGATATATTGGATCTGATACTGGTAGTTATCGTGGAACTTTAGATGGAAGTACATTTATATATGTTGCTGGTACTGCTGTTGTTGGAGATGACGATTTAATTAATAATAATACTAATTTGTTTGGTGCGGAATCTGGTTCTGTTTTCGGAATAGGAAATGGTAATAGTGATTCATCTAAAATAGGTACAGCTAATACTTCTAATATTGTTATCAATGGTAATGCGACTATTAAACGTAATGTTTATGGTGGTGGTAACTATGGAGCTGTTGGAATTGATGCAACATCTAGTACTAGTACATCAATTAAAGTATTAGGAGGAGAAATATCTGGATCATTATATGGTGGTGGAAACAATAATGGTTCTGGTAGTTCTTCGGTTGAGGCAACTATTAATATTTCTATTTACGACGGTAAAATTGGTAATGTTTATGGTGGATCTAAAACAAAAGGAACAGTTTATGGAAGTGCTAATGTTAGTGTTCTAGGTGGAAATATTGTTAATGATGTTTATGGAGGTGGCGAAGGTAATAATACTTTTGTTACTAAAAATGTAGATGTTGTTATTGGAGATAATAGTATTTCTAATGAACTTTTAATTAATGGTAATGTTTATGGTGGAAGTGCCTATGGTACTGTTAATGGTAGTGAAGTTGGTACTATTGTTTCTAATTTTGATACAAATGTTACTGTTAATAGAGGAACTATAACACAATCAGTCTTTGGCGGTGGAAAAGGTAATAATACTTATACACCGTTTGTTCTTGGAAATGTTACTGTTAATATTAATGGTGGAAATATTGGTAATGTCTTTGGTGGTAATGATGCTCAAGGTAGTCCAAATGGAGATGATTTTGTCTATTTAAATGGCGGCGTTATTGGTAATAGCTATGGTGGTGGAAATAATACTGGTCAAGAGGTTACAAATATTTATTTACAAGGAGCTACTGTTAATAATTTATTTGGGGGATCTAACAAATCTGGTACAGTTAATACTACAAATGTTTATATTAAATCTGGTAATGTAGGAAATGTTTATGGTGGTAATAATATTGGTGGTAATACTGATGTTAATAATGTTACAGTAACAGGTGCTGAATTTACTGGTGATATCTATGGTGGTGGTAGTTTAGCTGACAGTTCTACTTCTATAGTTTTGGTTGATTCTACTACTGTTAATGATGTTTATGCTGGTGGAGAAAGAGCCAGTGTTGCAACTACAAATGTTACTTGTAATGGAGCTGTTGCTAATAAAGTATTTGGTGGATCTAATTATTCTGGTGAAGTTGATACTAGTAAAGTTATAATTAATGCTTCTAAAATAGAAGGAGTATATGGTGGTAATAATCAAGGTGGTACTACTAAGACTACTAATGTAGATATTAATTCTGGAACTATTACAAATGTCTTTGGTGGAGGAGATAATGCTAGTTCTATTACTTCAAATGTTAATATTAATGATGGTGTTATTACTAATGCTTATGGTGGTGGAAATGAAGCTGGACTTGATACTTCAAATGTGACAGTTAATTCTGGAACTATTACTAATTTATTTGGAGGCTCTAATAAATCTGGAAATATAGTAGATGCTAATATTTTAGTGGGAGATGATACTAATAGTACACCGCTTGTTGATGTAAGTATTAATTCTTCTCCAATTGAAGCTACGTGGCAGTCTTCTGAATTTGCAACTTATGCTGATGTTACGGTTAAACTTACTAATTTAACAGATAAAGAAATAAGTGATTGGCAAATTAGACTTAATATGCCAAATGATGCTGTAATTTACTCTAACTGGTCCGGAACAGATTTTTCAATAGAAAACGGTGTTGCGAATATAACTTCTGTTAATAAGTATGACTCTAATAGTCCTAATAAGTTAGCGGCTAATTCTGGTACTTATTCATTTACTTTTGCAATTCTTACTAATACTTCAGTTTCTGATTTTAAAGTTACTTCTAAAGTTGTTAAACCGGTAAGTGAAGTTGTGTCATCTAATATTAATATAGGTAATTTATATGGTGGTAATAATGAAGGTGGAATTACTTCTACACCTGTTATTAAAGTTAATTCTGGAATTATTGGTAATTTGTATGGTGGTGGAAATAAAGCTTCTGTTGGTACTACTGATGTTACTATAAAAGACGCTACTATTAATTATGTTTATGCCGGTGGTAATGCTGCTGGTGTTGCAAGAGATACTTTCTTAGATATAGATAACACTACTATAAGTAATAATGTTTATGGTGGTGGAAATGAGGGAATTGTTTCTGGTAATACAAAGGTATTAATTACTGATGCTAAAATTTTGGGTAGTGCTTATGCTGGCGGTAATGGTAAGACGGCGGTAGTTTATAAGAATACGGAGATTAGTGTTGATGGTAAAACTATTATTGGAACTGAAGAGTCTGTTCCACCGGCAACAGGTTCACTTTTTGCAGGAGGTAATGCTGCTGCAACTGGTACTGAAGAGGCAGGAAATTCTGTTGCGACTGTTAATATTGTAGGAGCTACAATATATGGAAATGTCTATGGTGGAGCTAATACATCTGTTGTTTATGGTAGTACTGAAACTAATATAGGTACTAAGGCAGTTAATGATGATACTTTAGTTGAAGATAATATTTATATAAAGGGAACAGTCTTTGGTGGAGGAGAAGCTAATGCTTCTGGATCTGAAGTGTACGACTGGACATTTATATCTGTTACAGCAGCAATTAATGTTAATATAGATGGTACTGGTTATATTGATAATAATCATACATTCTTAATGAATGGTTCTATCTTTGGTTCAGGAAATGCATCTACTTCATCTGGTGTATCTAATATTAATATTAAAAATTTAGGTACAAGAAGTTTACCTAGTAAAAATGTTTCGGTACAAAGAACTGATAAATTAGTTATTGATAATAGTTGTATTGAGCTTTCTGGTATAAAGGATAGAACTAATGAGTATTCAGAAATTCCTTATTCATTTAACCAGATTAAGTCTTTGGTTATAAAAAATAATACAGTTCTACTTTTAAAGAAAAATGCTAATATGTTGGAGTCATTATATTCTGGAGTTGATGTATCTGGTAAATTGGTTCCAGCTGTTGTTACAATTGATGATAATGGTAATTATACAAGAAATGTTGATAATCGTATTTATATGTCTCCTAATAATAACTTAAATGTTACAACTAATCAAACGGCCACGGCGTATGGTAAAGTTACAGGTATGACATTCTTTGGAATGTATAATTCATATTCATCTGGATCTTTCTCATATGGTGTATATGATCCTTCTGTTAATAATGGTGATAGTGCTGATGCAGGAGATGTTATTGTTGGTGGTAGTTATGTTTTAGGATTACATAGTTTGAATCATGATATTACTAAGGATGGATTCTATTCTAACTTCTTAAATGATGATTATACTTTAGTTAGTACTAAATATATTGATCCTACTGAAGTAGGTGAAACTGGTTATCGTTGGATTATCGGACTTGATGCAATAAATTATACTATTGATTTAAATGCTTCTAAATATTCATCTCTTGGTACTGGTAACTTATCTTTAATGGATTTTTCATCAGGAGATACAATATTTAATGTAGTAGGATTTAATAGTGAAGGATTAGCTGATGGTGTTCAATTAATTGATCCAAATAGTGTTCCTAAAATAGCTAATACAGCAACTGATGCTAATCAAAAGTTGGGTTTAGCAATGAAAGCTGAAACTCGTGAATGGACAAGTTATGGTACTACTGATTATTTAAGTATTGATGCTGGTAAATATACTGGTACCACTACTTATAAAACTGATAGTCAGTCTTTGGTTCCATCATTTATGTTTTATTTGTACCATGCTAAGAATATAACTGTCAATCAAGATTTAGGCACAGCTATTATTAGTTTGCAAGTACTTACTCCAATAAATGAGATAGAGTATAAGGCTCAACTTGTTACTATTACTGTTAATTTATCTGCTAGTAATTATCAAGATGGCGATGCATATGATGCTAGTATTACTTATGATAAAAGATATGATATGCCTTCAGCAACATCTGTTAATATAACTAATCAAAGTCAGTTTACAACATATTATTCGTTATTTAGCTATGCTGATAGTTTTGAATCATTCTATGGTCTTAATAATGATTATTATCATGCTTTGGTTACTAATTATGCACTACCTGTGGGTACACAAATTACAATGCTTGATTATGGTGCTGATCAAGATAAGCCGGAATATTATTATTATACTGTTACGGAAGATAGTTATCAGACGGCTGTTAATCAATTAGCAGTAGATAGAGAAGTTACTTATAAACTTAGTGATTTTATAAAAATGGGTAGTACAAGTGAGGAAAATACTTATAGTGATGCTTTAAATAATAAAAAGTATTTTACAGATGAATATGGCCGAGTAGTTGAGGAATTTATATTTATATTTGATTTTAAAGAGACTACAACGACTGGTACTCATGCTAACAATTCGATGTTATTTGAACTTAGAAACAGTGAGGATCGTACTTTAATATCAGTACTTGGTATTCGTCAGTCTTTAATGAATTATAGTTTGTATGATAGTTCTAATGCTGTTTTAAAACAAACTGTTAATCAGTCTAGCAATTATATGTATTATGATATACCTTTTAATATTGATTATGCTACGGCTATTGGTTATGATCAAACTGAAGGAAGAGAGTCAATTATTAATACTAATTATGAATCTAGTAGTATGGGTGTTAATATTTCAATAGTAGATAGTTCTGGTACACAAGTCAGTTCAAGTTTATTATCTGGTACTAATATAGTAATTGATCAGGTTCCATATTTTGCAGATAGTGATGGAGTGTATAGAATAAAATTAACTGGTAAAGTTGCTACTATAAAAAGAACAATTTCTATTTATAGTGATGCTTTGTTACCGGCTGGTAACTATACTTTAAAATTTACTTTGTTTGCTTCTGCAGATGGTAGACATAATTCACATGCCTTAGAGTCTGGTGAAGTTGATATACCAGTCACTTTAGTTGGTGCTGACAATAATATTAAAGTAACAACTAAAGATGAAACTAAACTCGTCTATGGTGAAAAGGGAGTAAATGAGGCTAACTTAAACTATAATACATATGTTGTTTCATATACTACGGTTTTAACTAATCCTAATGTTAGAATAAGTCTTTATAAGAGAAATACTGATAATAAGGATACGACAGCTTATACGGAAATTGATTTTAATACATTATTTAGTAATAAGTTTAATTCACCTAGTGAATTGTCATATTCTGCTAAATCGCTATATGAAAAAATGTTGAAAGTAACAGCTGGTACTTCTAATACTTTATATTTTAACTTTAATGATAATTTAACTTCTGGTACTTATAAACTGGTATTCAAATTATATGATAACAATCAACTTATTGATGAAGATTCTAAATATGTAATAGTTAAGAAAAAAGTTAGCTGAGTTATCTTGTATTTAAGTATTTAATATGATAAAATTATGAAAGGTGGTTGTATGTTAAAAAAAATACTAAAATGGGTATGGGAGTTTGTTGAAATATTAATTATTATTTATGTTATTTTTATTACTTCGTGTATTTTATGTCGAAATAAGTTTGGCTATACACAGTTTGGTGATATGACTTTTATAACGGTTAATGATAATAATGCTAAGTTTATTCAAAATAGTGAATCAGGAGATTTGTTAATTGTTAAGAGTCAACAAACAGGTCTTAATGCTGGTGATTTGATTTATTATTATGTTACTGTTGATGAAAAGTATGTTGTTAGAACTGGTGTAATTGAATCTAAAACAGAGGATGATTATTCTGCTTTATATGTTTTAAATGATGAAGATAAGACTTCTGTTGCTAGTAATAGAGTAATAGGTAAATATGTTTCTTTTCATAAAGATAAAGGCAAGATTTTAGATGTACTTGAAAGTAGAATTGGTTTCTTATTCTTGGTTTTATTACCAATCTTGCTTGTGTTCATTTATCAAATATATCAATTAGTTATTGTTGCAAGATATGAAGTTGTTGATGATGGTGAGAAACCTCGTTCAAAAGGAAAGCCAAAACTTGTTGAAGAAAAACCGCATGATAAAACAGAAAAGATAGAAGTAAAGTCAGAAGAGCATAGTGATAGTCAAAATAATAAATCTGATGATGTTGAGTTATTATAATTAAGACAAAATAAAAATGGAGAAGTTCTCCATTTTTATTTTCTTTATTGTCTTGGCTTTCCACAGTTTGGACAGAATTGTGTATTATCAGCTAATCTTGTACCACAGTTTGTGCAGAAATAATTTTGTTGATTTACTTGATTTGGCATTTGATTGTTCATTGGTTGATTATTGTACATTGTTTGATTATTGTTCATTGTTTGTTGCATATTTATATTGCTTTGTCCTTGATATGTACAATTGTCATCAAATGCCATAATTGGTAGACAAATTACAGAGAAGAAAGCTGTTGCTACTCCAAAACCTGTGCTTTTTCCAAATTTATGGGCTAATTCAATATATAGTTTAAAAACTATATAAATGTTAGCAAGTGGGACAAGTATTAATAAAATGCACCAAGGAGAAATTCCGGCTATTTTGAATAGAATAACTAAGTTGTAAATTGGAATAATTGCTTCCCAGCCTTGATATCCAGCTTTTTTAAATAATTTCCACATTGCTACAATGCTTATTACCGTGATAGCAAGAGCAACGATACTAGCAGTAGGGTTTGAGCTACTACTAGAGTAATAGTAATCATAATCGTACACTAATATACCTCCTTTTTTCATATCTTTACTTACTTTTACTATTCTCCTAAATTATATCATTACTATTAAATTAAGTCTATATATTAGGTAATTTTGTTTACTTAATTTTGTTATTTTGATATAATCTATACTAGGAGAATGCTTATGAAGATGAGTAAAAAAATAATTAGAGTTTTACTTGCTACTTTTGTTATTGTTATCTCACTGTTTTATTTATATTCTAAGGGTACTTATACAGCATATGAAACAAAGACAGAGGGAAAAATTACACCTAGTATTGCAAAGTGGAATATTAAAGTAGATGGTTTCACTGTTACTAGTAGTGAAGTTAAAACTATTGGTTTATCTAATATTACTTGGGTTAGCAATAATGCTGTTTCAAATAAAGCTGTTCCTGGCTCAAAAGGCGTTGCCAAAATTGCAATTGATCCAGTTAACACTGATGTTGCGATTAAATATACTGTTGAAGTAATTGATAGAGGTGTTGATGATACTAAGTTTTTAGATGTTGTTGATATAAAGAACAATAATAATACGTTAATTAAAACTGGTGCAAATACGTATGTTGGTGTTATTACACTTGATGATGTTAAAGCTCATACTGTTAATGAGTTAACGCTTGATGTAGAATGGCCGTTAGGTGCAGATATTGACCCTACATCTAGTGAGGTTAATTCTGGTTCTAATTTTTTGTCAATTAATTTTTCGGTTGAACAATATAAGGGAGAGACAATAATTCCTTATGCTGGGTAGGTGACTTTGATGATTTATAAGTTGAAGGAAAAATTTAATAATATTAAGTTTTTAGAGGAGAAGAAGCGTTTTCTTCTTTTTATGCTTATATTATTACTTTCTCTGTTTTTAGCTTGCTTTTTATTTAAAAGTGCGTATGCATCATATAGCTCTTCAGCTAAATTAGTTACTAATATCAATAAGGCAATTTATCTAATTAATTCTGATAAAATGGCATTTAATATAGATTCTGATCAGATTGTACCTTCACTTGAACCATATACATATAAATTTAGTATATCTAATTTTAATGATTCTAAGCGTAGTGAAATAAATATTTTATATAGTATTAAGATAATAACTACTACTAATTTACCTATATCTATTCAGCTATATCGTAATGAAAACCCTGATGATGCTAATGCTACTGGATTATTAACTGGAGCTAGAACTGTCCAAGATGATGATGGAAGTTGGTATAATATTTATGATAATTTACAACAATTTGAATTTGATTATAAAAATAAGATTACAGATATTTATACATTAGTTGTTAATTTTCCAAAGAGTTATAGTAGTAGTACTACTTATGCTGATTGTATCGAAAATATAGAAATTATTATTGATTCAGAACAAAAAGTTGATTAGAGGTGATTTAATGCAGTATGTTAGAAATCATAAAAAACTTAGTATTGTTATTTTAATATCTTTAACACTTTTATTGTTATTTGGTCTTACTTATGCTAAATATGTTTATAAAATTTTTGATAATTATATTTTAGAGACTAAAGGTTTTTATTTTAATAGTAGTGTTATGACTATTAATAATAAGAATCATAATATTAATAACTGGGATGGTGTTAATAGTTATACTTTGATGGTAGACGTTAGTAGTAAGAAAAATGATTTTAAGTATACAACAGCTGATGTTGATTATGATATTAGAGTTGAGTGTCCAGATACGGTTAGATGTACGCTTAGCAAGGAATCTGGAATTATATATGAGGATAAAAAGAGTGATAGTTTTCAATTGTCTGTAGTACCTAAGAGAATTTTTGCGGAAGGGGAAGAAGCTATTGTTAAAGTTATAGCAACTTCTAATTCTCCTTATACTAAGGAATTATCTGCAACTTATCATGTTGGTGTTCAAAAGAGTAATTTTACCTACAGTATAGAAGACAGTGTTAATTCCAAATACTTAGTTTTAAATGTTACTAATTCTATTGCTTATTATGAGGTAGAAGAAGCATTTAATAATTATGCGGTTGGTGATATAATCTCTTTTGATGACTATACTAATCTAAGTGATAGTAATAAAGAAAAATGTTTTTCAGCAAAAGTTACTTTAACTTTTCCAGCTGATAGTCTTGCTCTTGATATGACAGCTAAATCTTATTTACATATGATTCCAAATACAGAAATTGATACGACTTTAAGTGATAATTATAAATATGTTAAGAGTTATACTTTTAAATTGGCTGCAACAGCAACAGAGAAGATTTTATTCTATAAAGATGATATAAAGAAAAATTATACTTATCCTGTTGTCAATGATAAATCTATTATTACAGTTGAGGCGAATCTTGCTGATTAATTCTTTAAATTAAAAAGTTTCTATGTTATAATTTTACTAGGCTAGAAGGGATGATTAGTGTGAGTGATAATTTAGTGACAATTTATATGAATTATAAAATAAGTCGGCTTGTAGAGTATGGAATGTTAATTATGCACTCATCTGATTTATTTCTTAAAGAGGTTTTAGAAAAATACTTAAAAAATTATGTTAATAGCTGTTATTATTTTATTTTTGATACAGTTAATTCTAAAATTTATAACGAAAAAATTATGTTAGAAGAAATTGAGGGTAAGAGATTAGAAATATTAGATGAGTTATCTAACTATGAACTTATTGATAGTAATGATTTGTATACAAGAAAATGTGGATATATAAATACTAGTTCTAAGATAATTCCCTTTTTGATAAATATTGATTTACTTAGATTTAATGATAAAGATGAATTGAATGTTAAATTAAGTGAATTAATTGATAAGAATAGTTTTATCAAAGATCTAATTGGTAATGACTTTATTAAATTAAGTGTAGCTATTAATAAGACTAATGATAATCTAACTACCTTTTTTGCTAAAAAAGACAATTTCTTTTCACTTGATTATCCTTTATTTAAAGATAGAGATAACTATGTTATAGTAAAACTTAGTAATGATGTTAAAGTATTAGAGGATAATTATAAGAAATCTTTAGTAGAACGTGTTTATCGCGATAAGAAAATTCAGGATAAAAAGCTAGATTTACTTATTAAGAAGTTTATTAAAGACTTATTATTTAATGTTTATAATGAAAATAAATTATATGATAAATATTTTATTGAGTTACCAAGTGATATATTTTTAGATAAAAAGTTATTAGAATCCTTTTTGATTATGCTTAATAATCCTTTAATTAAACGATATGTTACTTTAGCTATATGTAGTGATAATTATTATAGTAATCAAGCTCTTATTAGAAAGTTTGGATATAGTATTGCTTGTATTCAGGATTTTTCTCATATTAATGACATTGATACAAAACTTACTAATTTGGATAATAGTAATTTGTTTGACTTTATTATTGTTCGTACTTTTAAAGATAAGGATTACGATGCTTTCTTAAAGTATGTAAGAGTTAATTTATGTGATATTTTATTTGATAGGGAGTGAGGAGTATGAATACTTTTGCTAGATTTTTATTTGAATTTATGTCTGTATTCTTTGGTGGTATAGCTACGATATTTAAAGGTGTTTTTACAGGATTCATTCAATTATTTAATGTAAAGGAATATGCTTATATTATTCAGGTTTATAAGAATGATTTTAAAGTAGGAGAATGGGTTTTAGTAATTGTTGCGATAGTTGTTTTAGTTATTTTACTAGGACTTATTGTTTTGCTTTTTTACTTTTTGATTAAGAAATATCTTAAATTTAGGAAGACTTTAGTTGAACAGGAGTCTATGCTTGAAGAGATTGGTAATTTAAATAAAGAAGTTGCTACTCTTGTACAAGAAAAGGAAAAGATTTTAGCTATGAAGGTTTCACAACTTGGACTTAAACCTGGTGAGGAAGCTGAAGTATTAGATGAAGAAGAAGTTAAGGAAAATGATCCTACTAAAGTTGATGATAGTAATATTCGTTTTTCAAAGTTACATGCTATTGATATAGCTTATAAAGATTATAAAGTTCAAGTGTATAATAATAGTTTTACTTTGGAAGAGTTAGTAGAATTATTTAGAAACTTTGCTGCTTCTAAATTACATTTATACTATACAACAAATATGATTAGATTATTTATATCGGCACTTTCTGCTACTAAGCTTGTTATATTACAAGGTATTTCTGGTACTGGTAAAACTTCACTTGCTTATGCGTGGGGTAAATTTATTAGAAGAGATGCTATTATTGCTTCAGTTCAACCTTCTTGGAGAGATAGAACTGAGTTATTTGGTTATTTTAATGAATTTACGAAGAAGTTTAATGAAACTGAAGTATTAAAAAAAATGTATGAAGCTGGTTATACAGATGATGTTTATGTAACAGTACTAGATGAAATGAATATAGCACGTGTTGAATACTACTTTGCAGAAATGTTATCTATTCTTGAAATGCCAACTCGTGATGAGTGGATTATTGAACTTGTTCCTAGTGTGTGGGATAGTGATCCAGTTAGGTTAAAAGGTGGAAAATTACAGATACCTGGTAATATGTGGTACATTGGTACAATCAATAACGATGATTCTACTTTTGCTGTTACTGATAAAGTATATGACCGTGCTATGCCAATTGATATTAATGATAAAGGTCAAGTGTTCGAACCAGTTGATACTGATTCTATGAATATTAACAGTTCTTATTTGGAAGGATTATTTCAACAAGCAAAAGAGAGACATCCTTTGTCTGATGAAATGGCTAAAAAGATTGATGAAATGGATAATTATGTTATTAAACATTTCCGTATTGCGTTTGGTAACCGTATTGTTAAACAAATGAAAGATTTTGTTGCAACATACGTTGAATGTGGTGGAAAAGAAGTTGACGGAGTTGACTATTATATAGCTAGAAAAATACTTAGAAAATTTGAACAATTAAACTTAGCTTATATTAGAGATGAAATTGATGGATTTATTGAATTTCTTGATAAAAATTTTGGTAAAGAAAATTTCAATGAATGTAAAGAATATTTATTGCGTTTGAAGAAAATGGTATAGGAGGTAGATTATGACTGATACTGATGATATTAAAGTTGATGTTGATGATTTAAAAAACGATTCGTTTATGAACCATCTTAATTCTACCTTGCTTGTAAAAAGAGATTTTGAACTTCATGAGTATGATTATGAATGGTTAGAAAGAATAGAGGATGTTTTACCGTATCTTGATAATATTTTACGTAATCCTAAACGTTTTATCGTAAATGAAGAAGAAATTGTTAAGGTTGAACTTTCTAAGAAAATCACAGTAGAAAGTGTTATTCATTTGACTCAGCATACTAATTTGATTCAAGATTATAATGAAAAAACTGGTGATGTTAAACCTACTAAGGTATTAAATATAAATAAAGAGGAAAGTTTAGATACTTATGAAAATAGATTTATTTATACTTTAATTAATAATTTAAGAGTCTTTTTTGATCAAAGAGTTGAGAGTACTGGAGAAAATTCTTTTTATAGGGATAGTCGTGATATAAAATATGAAGGTAATTCAAAAGTTGGTACTGATGATATTAAATTCTCTTTAACAATTAACGCAATAGATAAAAATGTTAAAGAACCAGAAAAAGATAAGAGTGATTTATCTTATGCTGATAGACTAAATAAAATTAAAGTCCAGTTGGATGGATTTATGGGTACTGAATTAATAACTACGCTTTCTAAATTACATGTTGAGAAGGTTCGTTCTCCAATTAGAAAAACTAATGTAATTTTAAAGAATCCAAATTTTAGAAAAGCTGAGGAGTTATGGAATTATATTCAAACTTATGTTAATAAAGATAAGAATGAAGTTGATAAAAAGGACTATTTTGATGATGGCGTTTTAAAGAATGAATATGATCAAGCAATTTTGATGACTTATATTGCTAATAAGTCTTTGGCTGTTGGTAGTAATAAAATTAATGAAACTACAATGCTTAGTAATGTTGTTGATAGACTTATTTCTAATTTACTTGATTCTGATGATGAATTAACAGAGGATTATTTAAAAGAGATTTTTATTAAAGAAATTAAAAAGGTAAAGGCAAATAACAATAATAAGAAAAAAGTTATATTACGTATTTTAAAAGATAGAATGAGTAAGGATAATGATAAGATTATGAATGATTTTAATCTATTAGAGAGGTTGTAATATGAAAAAAATATTAGAAAATAAAACATTTAAAATTATATATGGTATTATTAAGACCTTTGTTATAGTACTTCTTTCAATATATTTATTATTTGTTATGATTCAAAGATTTACTAATAACGCTAGTATTTTAGGATATCGTGTTTTTACTGTTGCAACTGGATCAATGGAACCTGTTTATAATGTTAATGATGTTATTTTAGTTAAAGATGTTGTTCCTAGTACTTTAAAAGTAGGAGATGATATTGCTTATTTAGGTAATAGAGATGCTGTTAAAGGACTTATTGTTACCCATAGAATTATTAAAATTGAAAAACTAGATGATGGTAAAGTTCATTATACTTTGAAGGGTGTTAATAATAAATATGAAGATCCTAGTATTACTGAGGATCAAATACTTGGTAAAGTTGTAGGTAAAACTTATGTTGTTAGTTTTATTAATCATGTTGTTAAAAATATATATGGATTTTTCTTTTTAGTATTTTGTCCTTTGGTATTAGTAATATTTTTGGAAATAGCTGATACTGTAATTGATATGAAACTTGAGAAAAATGAATTACGTTTGATTGAAAAAGATGATAAGAAGAAAGATAAAACAGTAGGTGATAATGATGCCGATGATGAAGAAGAGGTCATATAAAAAAGAAGCCGAAAAAGTTTATACTACTTTACAAAAACAAAGAAAAAGAATTAAAAGACGTAGTATCTTTTTTGCAATCTTTGTTTTTGGTGTTAATGCTTACGCTTGGTTTGTTTTTGTTTCTAAAGCCGATGTAAATGTTCAGGCTAATGTTATTTCGTGGGATGTAAATTTCTTGGATGAAAATTCTCCAGTTAAGGATTTGGAAATAATTACAGATGATTTATATCCTGGTATGAATAGATTTAGTAAAACTATTAATATTAATAATGGTAGTGATATAGGAGCTAAAGTAGAGTTTAGAATAGACAAAGTTAATGTTTTAGGAGAACAAGTATCTATTAAGTTTGATTCTTTTGATGAGGCTGTTACTTATTTTCGAGATACTTATCCTTTTTATGTAACTTTTGATTATGGTAAAACTATTTTAGATGCTGGTGATCATAGTAGTTTTACTGTTAATATTGATTGGCCATATGAAAAGAGTGATACTGGTGCTAGAGAGTATTATCAATTGACTAGTCAGTATAAATATGATTCTTCAGTTACTTATTATAGTTTAGTTAATAATAGTTATGTAAAGGCTAATGTTACAGAAACATCATTTATTAATAATAGAGAAAATCTATATTTAGAAAAAGATGATGCTGATAGTTTTTGGGGCTATAGTTGTAAGAATTATAAGAAAACAAATAATGATGTTTGTTTTAAGTTTCATATAATAATAACTGTTACTCAATATACTAAATAGTAAAAATTCTATATTATCATTTTACTTTATTGTAAATAAAAAAACGCTCATTAAGCGCTTTTCTTTTGAGAAAATTTAATATTAGCAGAAATAATAGCTTTACTTTCTTCATTGATTCCAACTTCAGTGTCATCTTTGTTATTCATTTGATTATCTTCTTCATCATACCATTCGAAATATAGCCTTATTTTTGTGCTTTTAGTATTATGTAGTATTGTGCCTGTAATTGGCCTATTGCTACTATATGTTAATTTATTGGTATTATCGGCTGTTGGATTTATTATATAATCTGTTGTTTTTAAATCTTTAATACTGTTTTCTTCAGGTATTGAAATGGTAAGTTCATATGTAAAATCAACATCAACGTCTTCTGCGTCAATTATAATATCACAGTAACCTTTAGATCCTGGCGCTAAAACAGAGTCTTTTGTATATTCATTTCCTTCAAAAACAGGAACAATATTGTTAGCTAAAACACTCTTATTATCGACTGATTCATTATTAATTTTAATATTCCATTTAGCTATATTTAGACTAGTATTTCCAGTTACTTGTTTACGATATTTAGCTAGAGATGTTTGAAATAAATAGCAAAATGAAAAGGCTACAATAAAGATAAAGATAAGTATAAACTTTATATCTTTATTAACATTTTTCTTCATAGTATCACCAGTTTAATTTTATCATAAACAGACTGATTGTCAAATAGGTAAAATGTGTTATTATATATATAGGTGATAAATATAAGTTTAGAAGATCAATATAAATTACTTGTACTTGGCTATTATGGTGTTGCATCATTAGATGAATATGAGTTGAAAGTATATATATTAAAAGATATCGAAGAGTATATTAAGAGTTTTTTAGAACTTAATCCTATCAATATAAATTACAAAGAAAAGGCCTTAGAGTTTGAAAAGAATAATAGTATGAAGACTAAATTACAGGATGCTTTATTAGTGCTTCATAAAATTAAAGCTCCAATGGAAGTTGTATTACTTGTAAAAAAACATTTAAAAGAAATCGATGATAGAGAAAAGAAGAAAAGAGAATTGTGATTTACAATTTTCTTTTCTTCTATTATAATAATGGGTATTTAGAGGTGAGGTTTATGGGTATATTTTGTTGGATTGGATATTTACTTATTGGACTTATACTTTTCTTGGTGATTAATTTTTTGAAAGAAAGATATAATTTTACAAGAATTGAAGGGTTAATTTTTTCTATTATTTTTACATTGATTATAGCTGGCTTTTGTTCAAGACTTGGTTTTAATAAATTTAATGATAATATTTTTTTAGTATTAGTATTTAAGTTTATATTAGAACTTATTTATGATATATATTTTTTAGAAGAAGATTATTTTAATAGAGAAGATAGTAATGTTAAATGGGCGGTATTAGAAATTGTTTTAATGTTTATTCTTAATCAGGAACTTATAAATAAAGTTAATGATGTATTCTTATCTGGTGAGAATTTAAAAATGATCGTTTGGCTTTTTATTGTAGGATATGTTTATAATTTTTATAAGAATAATAAAAGTATAATTGTGGGCGTTAATAGTACAGAAAAAAGTATTAGTAGAGAAAAAATTGTTGTTAGTTATGCTAAACTTAAACTTAATTATGATGAAGATATTGTAGTTAAAAGTGATAAGACTAGGTTAATTATTTATACTATTATGATTTTTAATAATTATAAAAGACCAGCCTTCTTAAGGCGTATTGATAATATTATTTTTAAAGTAAAGGGTACTTCTAGAAAATTAGGTATTATGCAAGTTAAATCTAAGAAGTTTATTACTGATTTAGACAGTATTAATATAGTTATTAAAAAGATGTTAAAATTAGAAGAAAAATATAAAGGAAAAGATAATTATAAGGAAATTTTAACTGGTTATGATAAAGAAAATAGTGAAAAGTTGATTTATATACATGATGTATTGAAGAAGTTTTGTAATTTGTAATTTCTTACTTTTAAAAACCTATAAATTATGGTATATTTTTACTGTAAGGTAGGTAATTATATGAAACTAAAATCGAAGTTTAAGTTTGTTTTAATAGTTTTAATTTTATGTTTTATTTGTACTGGATGTACGGGTAATACAACTAGAGGTATAAGGCATGCTGGGTTTACTTTGTCTGCTACAGGGTTTACATGTAATCTTTTATTACCAAGTGATAAATCAAGTGTGTATGATAAGTTAAAGTATGTTAATTCTACTAAGGCAATTACTAGTGATGGAAAGATTTATGAATTATCTTTGGGACCAAAGTTTTCTAATGAACAAAATTGTATGGAAGCTGATTTTAATAAACGTGTTGTTGCTATACTTGATAGTAATATTATAAAAGCAGATGATAATAATTTTTATTATTTGTCTAGTGAGAATAATGTTGAAGCTTATACTATGGTTACAGTAAATGATAAGTCTTATGATATATATGAGATTTTGTTTAGTGACTCAGATGTTATAAGAATTGTGACTGTTGATGGTAACTCTGGAATTTATTATGCTTTAAAAAATGATGGTAATATTTATAAGCTTATTATTACTAGAAGTAGTTCGCAAGAACCTTATGCTTTAACTAGTAGTGAGATTGTGTATAGTAAGGGTCATTATGGTAAAATAGTTGATTTTAATTATGATATTAATAATACAACTACTTTTATTAGAACAGATGACGCGATATATAGAATGCTTAAAACCAATGAAAAAGAATGTAGTAAATATGCTGATATTGAATGTAAATATGAGATGAGTGAAGATACTCAGTTGTTTAAATATAATAATTATATTTTAGGCTTTAATGGACAATTATTAATTAGTTCTTATGGAAAAGTATTTAATGTTAGTTAGGGGGATTTATAAATGTTATTAGCAGATAGATGGAAGGATTATGAACTTATTGATGCTTCTTTAGGACAAAAGTTAGAAAGATGGGGTAATGTTTATTTACTTAGGCCTGATCCGCAAATAGTCTGGAATAATGGGGATTTACTTGAAAAATATCATGATAAGATTTCAGCTGTTTATTACAGGAGTAATAAAGGCGGTGGACATTGGGAAAACCTTCGTAATATTCCTAGTAGTTGGACAATTAATTATGATAATTTGACTTTTAATATTAAGCAAATGGGATTTAAACATACTGGTTTATTTCCGGAACAGGCTGTTAATTGGAATTTTATGATTGATAAAATTAAAAATTCTAAAAGAAAAATTAAAGTACTTAATTTATTTGCCTATACAGGTGGAGCTAGTGTTGCTTGTCTATCGGCTGGAGCTAGTGTTGTTCATGTTGATGCTTCTCGTGGTATGGTTGATTGGTGTAAGGAAAATGTTAAGTCTTCTGGATTTGAAGATAGAGAAATTAGATATTTAGTTGATGATGTTTTAAAGTTTGTACAAAGGGAAATTAGAAGAGGTAATCATTATGATGCCATTATAATGGATCCACCAAGTTATGGAAGAGGCGCTAATGGTGAGGTTTGGGATATTGAGAAAAACTTGAACTACTTGGTAGAATTATGTAGTCAAATACTTAGTGATAAACCATTATTCTTTTTAATTAATTCTTATACGACTGGTCTTTCCTCAATGGTTCTTTCTAACATTTTAAATTTGACTGTTCAAAGTAAATATAAAGGTATAGTAAGTTGTGGAGAAGTAGGGCTACCTATTAAAAATAGTTCTTTAGTTTTGCCATGTGGTATTTATGGAAGATGGGAAAGTAATGAATAAGCTTAATATTTTATATGAGGATAATCATATTATTGTTGTTGAAAAGCCTGTTAATGTTTTAAGTCAAGGTGATGCTACTGGGGATATTGATTTACTTACAATGGTTAAGCAATATGTTAAAGTTAAATATAATAAACCTGGTAATGTATATATTGGCTTAGTTCATAGACTTGATAGACCAGTTGGTGGTGTAATGGTTTTTGCCAGAAGTTCTAAAGCCGCTTCTAGGTTAAATAAGGAACAGTTAGAACATGGCTTTAGTAAAAACTATTTGGCGGTTATTGATGGCTTTTTGAAAAGTAAAAAAGGAACATTTACTGATAAATTAAAAAAATTATCGGATGGTAATACTATTGTGTCAAGTGATGGTAAAGCAGCTATTTTAGATTATGAAGTCTTAGAAGAAAATCATAAAACTGGACATAGTTTAGTGTCAATTAAATTGCTCACTGGAAGACATCATCAAATAAGAGTTCAGTTTGCTTCTCGGGGTCATGCTTTGTGTGGCGATCAGCGTTATGGTAAGCAGGACAATACTCAGCTTGCTTTGTTTGCTAATAGATTGGAATTTACACATCCAGTTACGAAGGAAAGAATGTCTTTTTCACTAGACAAACCAAATTACTCATATTGGACAGAATTTACAATGTAAAATAATGTATATAAAATAAAAAGTTTGCATTTGTAAATTTTTTTTGTTATCATATTTATAGATTAGAATAAAGGGAGTTAGATACTTATGAAATTTAGTTTAGAATGGTTTACTTCACTTCCAGGATTGTTAATATCATGTGGTGTGTTGCTTTTAATTGTAGCTTTGATTGTATTTATTGTTTCATCGGCTAAGAGTAAAAAGGAGAAGAATCCTTTGAAGAATGAATCTACAGCAAATAATGTTGTTGATAATAATGCAGCTGTTGTACCTGATGCTAATGCCAATAATGTTCAAGCAAGTAATGTTGTTACACCTTCTGTACCTGCTGCTCCAAGTGTTGAAGCTCCAGTTATGCAACAAACTTCGGCTAGTGTAGAACCAGTTGTTGATAATACTGTACAGAATGGCGTTGAGACAGCTCCGGTTATGCCTAGTGTTGAAGCAACTGTACAACCTGAGCCTATTACACCTGTTGCTCCTACTTCAGTAGAGCCTGTTATGCCAACTGTTGAACCTGTTATGCCAGTAGTTGAACCTACTA
>ULWY01053012.1_pt1 | contig 61375 bp, 62 predicted proteins | sample 1960761 | NCBI WGS metagenome assembly ULWY01 (sample SAMEA4835824, study PRJEB28245) | human gut metagenome | biome: gut microbiome; material: fecal sample | place: Denmark | collected 2008 | reverse complement strand
TTAAAGCAGGTTATAGAAGAAATAGAGTGGAATAATTCTGTCTTGCAAGGCAAAAATAGAAGGAGTTAAAGTGTATAATATACGGATGATCGTTGAGCATGGTTTATATCTTACCCAAGTTATAACAAATCTTGAAAAAAGATATAGAGTAAAATCTAAAACTTCATTTGCAAATATTTTTTTGATAGATGATCCTTGGTTTTATGATGGATTTATTGGCTTCATATTTATGATAATTGCTTTTCCTAAGTATTTTTATGATAAAAATACGAAAAAGCTGGAGGATAAATGTAAAAGATTGTGTTATGAATATAATACCAAAATCATGGGATTACCAGTGGATTTTAGAAGTAAATTAAAAACAAAAAATATAGAATCTTTTTTAAATGGTGAATATGTAGAAAATAATAAAAAGGAATTTGAGCATATCATTTCTGATAATCGAGATAGAAGTAATTACATCTGGATTAACAAAATAAGGGAAGACATAAGGTGGAATAATTCTGTCTTGCAGATGGAAGCTAATACAAAATAAAAGTAAAGAACAGGAGAAAATTATGAAAAAGAAATTGATAGGTGGTATTTTGGGAGTTACTGCATTATTACTTGTAGGATGTGCAGAAAACAAGGAAGATGTAAGTATTTCAGAACAGCAAACTTATGAAGAAACTGTAAGTAGTGAAATTCTGCAAACGGAAAATGATGTAAACGAGAGTAATGCTGAAGAATCACAAAAAGATTATATGAAAGAAATTGGAGTAACAGAGGAAAACAAAAGAATTGTGATTCGGTATGATTATGCAAATTATACCGAATATGAGGTATATGAATTTGATGAAGATCAGTATCAAAAAACATGTTATGATTTTTATAATTCAGATGAGGACTATGAGAGAGAACTTAAGTATGTAGAGCCAGATGATTTTTGTGACAGTACGTATAGACTACATAAATATACAGATGACCCTTGTAGAGTGCCATTAGAAGAAGCCTATGCAGGCATAATGGACGGATATATGATACAAAAAGAAAATAGCAGTTCTGATAGTATTTCCCTTGTTGAATAATATATCAATTGAAAATTCAAAATTGGAACTGAAACAAATACTAAGTTTGGCACAACAGATAGAAAATGTGTTAAATGGATAAAAATATAGATAAAGGATGAAGAAGAGAAATGAAAAAGAGGAATTATATAATAGCATTATGTTTGGCAGGAATGTTGTGTGTAGTTTCATGTGGAAAAAAAGATGATGAAATTCAAAATGAAACTTCAGTTCAAACTGGAACTGAAGTAGAGAGCGATAACCAAAGTGATGAAAAAGATCAGGTGACGGAAGTGTATACAACAGAACAGGAGTCTGTAGATACGACCTCTATTGGAAAAACAAGGACAGCTTTGTCTGATTCAGGAGTAGAAGTAAATCCTGATGCAATCTTTTCAGATATTCCAGATGGAATAGCACCGGAATTTACCTATTTCTTATTTGATAATGTAGAAGGAATGATAAAAGCACAACAGTATTTAGAAAAGATAGGTGTTTCAGAAGAAGGCAAAAAGATAGTAGTTTATCAGAAACCAGATTATACTGGTGCTAATATGAATTTTTTTGTAATTTCTTTTGAAGATGGAAAAACTTATAGACAGGACTTTTACTTTGCATCTGGTCAGGGATCTTTTAATTCAATAATAAATGATTATGTCAAGGAATATGAACAGGCTGACAGCGATGCTATGTATGTTTGCACAGAAAAAAAAGAGTGCTCAACAACAGGGTCATATGAAGACGAGATTCAGTATTATGAAGGATTTGGAGATATGTATACAGTAGTGAAATAATGTGAAAAAGAGAAGCTTTCACACTCAAATTTGTGCTGGAGTCTCAAAGTCTGCAGGTCACAGGAAGGCATGGTTAAGAATATGAAAAATGAGAATGACTCTAATTTAACTGATGAGAAGATACAGGTTGATTTAGGCAAGGAAAGAAAATTTTCGCAGAAACAGATATTGTGTTTTATCCTTTTAGGAGTTGTATTTATTCTTTTTCGTATTGTGCCAGGTGGTGCACAAAGTAAATATTTAAGGCTACTAGTTGTTCTTATAATTATATGTGGATTTGGTTTACTATATAAATTTACTCAGGAACGTAAAAAAAACAGGGAATATTATAATGAACAGATAGTCAAAAAAGCTGTACAGACACTGTTGCCGGATGCAAATATTGAACCTGATAGATTCGTAGATGATGTAATGTTGTGGAAGCTGGGAGTAATTCCGAGATATAACAGTGCAAAAGGCAGTTATCTTTTGGAATATAGCAGAAAAGAAAAGAGACTCTCATTATCTAATCTGGTTTTAAAACTTGATATAGAGGGAAACCAGAATGGTCCAAGGACAGTGTTTGAAGGGCAGGTATATACTTTGGCATACAAATCATATATTCCCGGACATGTACGTATTATTTCTAAAATCAGGACTGATATAGATAAAAGGGAAAGACTTGCAGGGCGTAATGAATTAATGTATGGTGAGAAAGAAATAGGGATAAGTAATTCTCGGTTTACAGATAATTTCAAAGTATATGCATCAAGTGAAGAAGATGCACTGGAGGTTTTGACACCATCTGTAATAGAACAATTGTTAAACATAAAAGATAGGTATGGAGTATTTAATGTATCGGTAAAAGGATCTGAAATAGTTTTTGTGCTCAGTTCAATGAATAAATTTTTGGAATTGTCAATGACAAAGAATAGTCAAAGCATTTCAATAGAAAATACGATAAATGAAATAAAAAATAATCTGGATTTTGCACAGAATATTGAAGATAGAATAAATAAGGGAGAGTAGTTGGTCTAATGGAACAAAGAGTGCCAAGTGAGCAAGAAGCAAAATACATAAATAAAGCATATGGAGTAAATGATATTTTTGCAAGATATCTTTTAAATTTATTTATCATTCTATTTCTGGTAATCATAGTAGTATTATTCTGTGCTTCATTAAATCAAACAGATGCTGCAGCACAGGCTTTTTCTAAAGCAGGTGGAATGTTAGGTATTGTAAGCATTGGATTAATATTTGTCTTAATAAAAAATACAAATACAATTCATAATAAACGAGCAGTAAAGAATAGAAAATATGTTGTAATTGAAGGAATAGCAGAAAAGTATATGCCATATAAGGTTTCTGAATCCGGGACAGGTGTTCAGGACGGAGAGAGATATAGTGGAAGTTATTCTTCAGTTGCTGATGGTAAAATTGTATTTGTATCTAACAGTGGAGAGAAAGAACTAAACCAGATTCCCTTAAAATATAAGTCATGTCCTAAGGGAAAAAACTTGGCAGGCTTTCCAGTATTATTAATTAAATTACCAAATGATTTCAAATTTGCAGTAACTGATTGGAATAAGATAAAGAATAATCCGGAATATGCAAATATTAAACCTTTTATGATTATATGATAAAAAAGTAGGTGAAAACACTATGGACAACAATGAGAAGGCGACATTTAGAGATTGTCTTAAATCTGAATAATTTGTACTAAGTTTAAAAAGAGAGAATAAAAGGAGTTATATACGTTATGAAAAAAAGAGTATTTATAGTTTGTTGTTCAATGGCACTGGCTATGACAGCATGTGGAAATAGTCAAACGGAAGAGAAAACATCTGCAACAACTGAAAGTTCAACGGTAGAGTCTCAGGAGAATACACAGGAAAAAGCAGAAAACAGTGTAAATGTAGAAATTGGAAAAGTCAGAACTGCCTTGTCAGACACTGGGGTACAGCCACAAGATCTGATAGGTCTGCCAGAAGGAGTTGCACCGGAGTTTACTTATTATATTTATGATATTGGGTTTGATGGAATGGTAAAAGCTCAACAGTATTTAGAGCAGATAGGGGTATCAGAAGAGGGGAAAAAACTTATTGCACTTTGGAAGCAGGACAATACGGCGACGCCTATTATAATAGAAGAATATACATTTGATGATGATACAATATATTATGTACAGCATACTTTCGATTCATGTGAGAACAATTATAAAAAGGCGATGGATGATTATGGAGAAGATGTAATAGATTATACAGATGCAGATGCTTATTATACCAGAACTGTACCAATAGAAGAGCCTGTAAGTTATTTAAGATCATATGATACATTAGTAGAAAGTTTGAATGATCAATATAGAACAGTTATATGGTAGTTGGAGAATTCCTTATAAATTATAGATGAAACGGTCTGATAAGGAGCGAAACAGCATGAGTGATAACAATGAGTCTTATTTTCAGAATAGCATGAGGAAAATTACAAATGTTATTTTGACAAAAGACGGAGATACGGATTTTAAATATTCTTCTGCGGAAAATGATGTAAATGCAGAGGTTAAGAATGGTATAAAAAAGAAGAAAGTACATTTGGTCTTTTTAGCTATATGGTTCTTTATTTTAATACTCATTTTTGCAGTTGAAAATATATTGTTACTTATGGGTGTCCTTAAAAATTATTTTATACTTGGGATAACTCCGATCATTAGTTTCCTGTTTCTTGCTCCATTTTTGTGGAATTGGTATGTTGCTTCCAAAAGAACAAAAGAGTTATATGATAATACGATTGTTATAAAAGCAGTAGAGGAAAGTATCCCTGGAGCAAAGTGCGACCCCACAGGGTATATAGATGCAGTGAAATTGCATGCGGTTGGAGCGATACCTCAATATGACAGCGTGCAGGGAAGTTATTTGATCAGTTATAGCAAAAATGGAAAGATGTGCTATATATCTAATTTAAAGTTAACTGAATCAGTATTTGACAGTAAACTGGACAGGTATGATTCCAAAACTTATTTTATAGGACAAGCATATATACTTAGCTTCAGGTCTAACCTACAGGGTAATGTGAGAATATTTACCAAAAAACGTAGGGGTGTACAATATTATCATGGTGATAAGAAGAACGAACATAGAGTACGTATAGAAAATCAGCGGTTTGAAGATGTTTTTGAAGTGTATGCAACTAATGAACAGGATGCGTTTTATGTCTTGACACCATACGTAATGGAACAGCTTTTGATGTTAGAGAAGCAGTATGGACATTTTGGCGTTGGAATAGTAGGAGATCAAATTGCAATTGCGCTTAATACAGGATATTATTTATTTGCAATGCCTAGAGAATATAAAGAAATCGATAAGATGTCTATAGAAAATTCCAAAAAGAGGATGCAACAGATCATGGCATTTGCCCAGAAACTTGAGGATTCTATAAACAGCAATAGATAATAGTGTATTATGTATGTATTGAGTTTTTGACACGTACCGTTGCAAATGATATACTGGATATTATCTAAAATCAATATTTCAAGGGAGAATGAAACATGGATGAAATAGCAGTACTGATTCCCTGCTACAATGAGAGCAAGACGATTGAGAAAGTTGTAAAAGATTTTAAAGCTGCATTGCCGGAAGCAGTGATTTATGTATATGATAATAATTCCACAGATGGAACGGACGAGATTGCCAGAAAGGCAGGTGCAATTGTCCGTTATGAATATCAGCAGGGCAAGGGTAACGTTATCCGCAGAATGTTCCGTGAAATTGATGCAAAATGCTATATTATGACAGACGGCGATGATACGTATCCGGCAGAAGAAGCCAGAAAACTGTGTGAGGCTGTATTACAGCGTAATGCAGATATGGTAGTTGGGGACAGACTTTCTTCTTCTTATTTTGAAGAAAATAAGCGTCCATTCCATAATTTTGGAAATTCACTGGTAAGAGCGACGATCAATCGCATGTTTAAGAGTGATATCAGGGATATTATGACAGGATATCGTGCATTCAGCTATCTGTTTGTGAAATCTTTCCCTGTATTGTCCAAAGGTTTTGAAATAGAGACAGAAATGAGTATTCATGCCATTGATAAAAATATGCGTGTAGAAAATGTGATCATTCAGTATCGTGACAGACCGGAAGGCAGTGTGTCCAAGCTTAATACTTACTCTGATGGAATGAAAGTATTAATGACTATAGTAAAGCTGTATAAGAACTATAAGCCTTTTGGCTTTTTCTCATGGATTGCTGTATTGCTGGCATTGATTGCGACATTATTCCTTCTTCCTGTTTTGTGTGATTATGCAAGCAGTGGGCTGGTGCCTCGTTTCCCGACCTTGATTGTATGCTGCTTTGTATATTTGGGTGCAATACAGGCATTTTTTGCAGGATTGATGCTGTCTACCATGAAGCAGAAGAATATGCAGGATTATGAGATGAATCTGGTCAAGCTTCAGAATGTATATGAGGATAAGTGCCAGAAGTAGAAGGTGTTTATAATGAAGCGTGTACTTTTGATTGCAGTGAATGCAAAATATATTCATTCCAATCCAGCAGTTTACAGTCTCAAAGCATATGCACAGGCCGCATTGGAAGATCTGAATGTAGAGATTGACATTGCAGAATATACGATCAATCAGAATACAGAGAACATTTTGGCAGATATTTACCGGCGTAAGCCGGATATAGCTGCCTTTTCATGCTATATATGGAATTGGAATACCATACAGGGGCTTTTACCGGAAATTCCCAAACTTTTGCCGGAAACAAAGTTGTGGCTGGGTGGACCTGAGGTATCATTTCATGCAGAGAAAATTTTGGAGCAGTATTCATATCTTGATGGCATCATGGTTGGTGAAGGGGAACAGACTTTTACTGAGCTGGTGCGTTTCTACCAGACTGAGGAGGGGAGTCTTTTGGATATCAAAGGACTTGTATTGCCAACTGGTCGAACTCCTGTAAGGGAACTGACAGATATGAACAGGCTTCCTTTTTTATATAAAGATTTGGAACGCTTTGCGAACCGCATTATATATTATGAGTCACAGCGGGGATGTCCTTTCAGGTGTGCATATTGTCTTTCGGCCATTGATAAGAGCGTGCGGCTGAGAGATCTTGATACAGTGAAGCAGGAGTTGCAGTTCTTTCTGGATCACAAAGTATCACAGGTAAAGTTCATTGACAGGACGTTTAACTGTAATGCGGTACATGCCCTGTCAATCTGGAGATATTTACTGGAAAATGACAATGGTGTCACTAATTTTCACTTTGAAATAGCAGCAGACCTGATGACAGAAGAAGAACTGGATATTTTGAAGCAGATGCGTCCGGGTTTGATCCAGTTGGAAATCGGTGTACAGTCTACGAATGAGAAGACTTTGCATGCGATCAATCGTTATATGAGTCTGGAACATTTACAACAGGTGGTAGCCCGGATTCATAGTTTTCATAATATTCATCAGCATCTGGATCTGATCGCGGGACTGCCGTATGAAGATTATGACAGCTTTGTCACTTCCTTTAATGATGTGTATGCCATGAAGCCACAGCAGTTGCAGCTTGGATTCCTTAAGGTGCTTAAGGGGTCCCCTATTGAGGAAAGAGCAGAAGAATATGGAATTGTATACAACAGTCGTCCTCCTTATGAAGTGTTGTATTCTAAATGGCTGCCATATGATGACGTTCTCAGGCTCAAGGGAATTGAAGAAATGGTAGAACTGTATTATAACAGTTGCCAGTTTACCCATACACTTCCTGTATTGGAACAGGAGTTTACGTCTGCGTTTGCAATGTATGAGGCTTTGTCGCAGTATTATGAAGAGAAGGGATATTATGTTAATACTCCGGCGAGGGCATATCGATATCAGGTATTACTGGAGTTTGCTGAGGCTAAAGCACCGGCGAGAAAAGAATTATATGCGCAGCTTTTGACTTTTGATATATATTTGAGAGAAAATCTGAAGAGTCGCCCATCATTTACTCCTGTATGGCAGCAGAATGAGGAGGAAAAGGAACAGATCAGGGCTTTTTACAGACAGGAAGCACAGAAGCCGCAATACCTGAAGGGGTATGAAGGATATCAGCCACAACAGTTAATGAAGATGACGCATATAGAGTATTTTACTTATTCAGTGTGGGAAGAAAGCACGGAAATGACACAAATGTCAGAAAAAGTGCCGGTACTATTTGATTATCAGAAGAGAAATCCCCTGACCTATGATGCTGCATATTATCTGATATAAACCGGCAGGCTATAGGAAGGCGTAATTATCAGTATGGAGGAAAGAATGGATATGAATAAAAGGACGCAGGCAATTCTGGATGCACTGGATGAAAGATATGGTACAGATGTTGCCTGTCACTTGCATTACGAAACACCGTGGCAGCTTTTGATCGCTACAATTCTGAGTGCGCAGTGTACGGATGCCAGAGTGAATATCGTTACGAAGGATCTGTTTGTCAAGTATCCTGGAATTGAGGCTTTTGCCCGGGCTGATATTGCCGAATTGGAAGATGATATCCGTTCTATTGGATTCTATCACAGTAAAGCAAAGAATATCATAACCTGTTGTCAGAGGCTTCATACGGAATACCATGATGAGGTTCCATCGACAATAGAAGACTTAACAAGTCTGGCAGGTGTGGGACGCAAAACTGCCAATGTGATCCGTGGCAATGTATTTCATGAGCCAAGTATTGTAGTGGACACACATGTGAAGCGTATCAGCAGACGTCTGGGCTTTACCAGAGAAGAAGATCCTGAGAAGATAGAATATGAACTGATGAAAGTGATTCCAAAGGATCACTGGATACGTTATAACATTCAGATCATCTCGTTTGGAAGAGAGATATGTAAGGCACCAACACCTAAGTGTGAAGAATGTTTCCTGCAAAGCTATTGTAAAAGTTCGGATAAAAGGTCAAAGGGTAAGGGGACAAAATGATACAGGATTATGTAGTGTTGGATCTTGAAACTACAGGGCTTAGTCCAAAAAGTGACAGAATCATTGAAATCGGTGCAGCAAGAGTCAGACAGGGCAAGGTTGAGGAAGTTTATTCTACTTTTGTAAACCCCGGAAGACTGCTTACAGAACATACAATAGAGCTTACGGGAATACGGGATGAGAATCTTTTGGATGCACCGCTGATAGAGGACGTATTAGAGCCTTTTTTGGATTTTATCGGGAATGACTGTCTTTTAGGTCATAATATTTTGTTCGATTATTCTTTCGTGAAAAAGGCAGCAGTGAATCATAAGTTGTCTTTTGAAAAGGATGGAATCGATACATTACGGATAGCCAGACGATTTTTGACACAGGTGCCAAGCAAAAGACTGGGAGATCTGTGCGGGTATTATAATATACCAATTACTGCACACAGAGCATTGGGAGATGCTCTGGCAACTCATGCGCTATATGGAAGATTATGTGATGAATTTTATGAGAAGGAAGCGGATACGTTTAAGCCACATAAACTTATATTCAGTGTGAAGAAAGAAAGCCCCATCACGCTAAAACAGAAAGAGCAGCTTGTAAGATTATGTGACAGATATGCAATAATATTAAAAGAGGGACAGATGATCGCCCCAATTGAACATGTAACTGCAACATGGATCGATATGAATACGCTGACCAGAAATGAGGCAAGCCGACTTTATGACAGAGTGATAACTGTCTATGGCGGTTCCAGGTCATGATAACATTTCTTCCAGTTTATGGATGATGGAATCTTTCATCATTGTATTGAGAGAAGAGGCCGAGTGGATCAGCTTTTGGATCTTATCAGGAGTTCCTTCCTGCTGATAAATGGATGCCAGAAGATAATAGCTTTTACTTACGTCTGTACCGGTAGAAACGGCAAATTCCAGAACTTCTTTTGCAAGCTGCATTTCCCCGGCATTTACCAGACATTGAGCGAGTTTATGCAATATAGTCACCATGTTGGTATAATGGGAATCATATTCTGTCAGTACGGTAATGTTGGCGGTTCCGTATGTGAGTTTGAGATCTGTATTGCTGATGCCTGTAAGATTTACTATAGGCAATGCAGACAGATCCTGCAGATCCTTGAGGTAGTCACGGATTTCTTCCGTGGTGGAAACAGGATGCATTTGTAATATGGACTCAGGGATTGTGATATAGTGCAGGGAATCCAGGGATTTTTTACGTGTACTGTTAGCACGGTATTCCTTATCCCAGAACTTTTTCTCTGCCAGTTCGCCTGCTTTATCAGAGCGTTTTGTAGTATATAAAACTACTGCACATAACAGTAGAAAACTTGCCAAAAACTTTAAATTCATTTATAATATCCTTTCAGTAGTGTATTATAGTTATGGAGATGAATATATGAACATGAATCATAAAAAAACGCAGAGGATCATAGCTGCTGTCATAGCAGTTATTCTGGTTCTTGCCATGATCGTGCCAAGTTTGATCTATGTACTTGGGGTTTAGTTCTGAACGGCCCATTCCGTTCATATAATTGTACAACGGATGTTATGTAAATGACAAGCATTAGTTGTAGTCTCTGTGTCCGGTGTAAAGGAACAGGGAGGAGAAATGAGGAAAATTATGAAAAGAGTAATTGGAAAAATGTCTGCATGGCTGCTGGCACTGTCTGCAGTGTTGCTTATATGGAGCAATACAGCGCAGGCTAAAAGTCAGGATACGACCATTTTGGACGGTGTGTATGTGGAGGACATAGATTTATCGGGCATGACGGGGGAGGAAGCCATGCAGGCGGTAAATGATTTTGTTGACACATTGAAACAGAAAGTTGTTACGTTTGGGACAGTTGGTGATCATTATGTAGCGGTCACGACTGGCGATCTGGGGATATCCTGGGTCAATACCCAGATTATCGAGGAAGCAACAGGACTTGGTAAAGAAGGAAATATCGTACAACGTTATAAAGCAATTCAGGATCTGAAACATGGCAGGAAAGTGTATAAGCTGGAATTGAGTCTGGATAAGGATCTGATCCGTACAATTATGCAGGAACAGTGTGCGGAGTATGATGTAGAGGCTGTAAATGCACAGCTTACCCGTTCAAATGGAGCTTTTCAGATTGTAGAGGGACAGACCGGCGAAGCAGTAAATATTGAAAAATCACTGGATAAGACCTATGATTATCTGACCAATGGATGGGATTATCAGGATGCTTCTATTGATCTGGTCATTGATGTTACAGAGCCAAAGGGTGATGCAGAACAGCTTGCCAAAGTAAAGGATGTACTTGGAAGTTATACTACAAGTTATTCTACCAGTGGCAGTGCCAGATGCAAGAATGTAGAGAATGGATGCCGTCTGATCAATGGTACGACACTTTATCCCGGGGATGAATTCTCCACACTTGACAAAATATCACCTTTTACAGAGGCGAATGGTTATTATCCTGCCGGTTCTTATCTGAACGGCATGGTAGTAGACAGTCTGGGAGGCGGTATCTGTCAGGTATCTACAACTTTATATAATGCAGTCCTTTTATCCGAACTGGAGGTTACACAGAGAAGTAATCACTCTATGATCATCAGTTATGTGAAACCATCTATGGATGCAGCAATCGCAGAGTCCTCCGGCAAGGATTTCAAGTTTGTAAATAATCTGGATTATCCAGTCTACATAGAGGGATATACAAGCAACAAGCAGATTACTTTCGTGATCTATGGCGTAGAAACCAGGGATCCGGGACATAAAGTAAGATATGAAAGTGAAGTTTTAGGCAAGACAGAACCAGATTCAGAGAAGATCATTGCAGATTCTTCCCAGAGTATTGGCTTTGTAGATGTACAGTCTGCACACATCGGATATAAGGCGCAGTTATGGAAGATCGTAGAAGAGAATGGTGTGGAAGTCAGCCGTGAGGTTATTAATACCAGCAGTTATAAGATGACGCCCAGAACAGCTACGGTTGGCGTCAAGACAGATAATGCTGCGTATGCCAGCAGAATACAGGCTGCAATCGCAAGTGGCAGTATTAATACAGTAAAAGCAGAAGCAGCAGCGATCAAAGCTGAGGCAGCAGCGGCAGCAACTATGACACAGGAAGAGCAGGCAGCAGCGCAGCAGCAGGCAGCACTGGAGGCTTATTATAAGGCATTACAGGAACAGCAGGCAGCGGCACAGCAGCAGGATACAACAACACCATAGGCAACAGGAGCAAAACAGATGGATTTCGGCAAATTACCGGAGCATATATATGAACGTTCCGTACATAAAGTGATTCATACAACCGAATATCAGAAAATTACAGTGAATGGCGCGGGTCTGGGGGCAGACTGCGCCATTTTGCCCGATGAAAAGGGCTATCTGGTAACAACGCAGGGCTCTGCAGATGGAGCAGATGTCAAGGTTGCCATGAGGGCATTTTATGCAGGACTGAATAAACTGGCAGCCACAGGAGTTTTCCCGGAGCAGTCATCAGTCTGTGCCAGTCTTAATGTTGCTGCTCCACATTCCCTTACAGACGAGGAGCGTAACAAGTCAGAGATGCATCTGAGAGAATGCATACGATGGGCGTCTGAGGCTGCTCTTACGAATAAAGTAACTATTATATCAGCAGAAGTAAATATTGTACCGGCTATGCAGACGTATTATGCGACTGCGACTTTTACCGCGCGAGCGGGTCAGGCTGCCATTGTCCGTATACAGGATGAAAAGGCAGGAAAAGATGTGGTTATGACCAAATGGCTGGGACTTGAAGGTACATCCCTGATCGCATCACAGCGTATGAAGGAACTTGCATCACGTTATCCTTTGGGACTGGTAGAACAGGCAGCGGATTTTGATAGATTTCTATCGTCAGTTCCGGAGGCTGCTACCGCCGTGCAGTCCGGCGTCAATGCAATACAGGCAGTCAGAGAAGGCGGTATATTTGGCGGTCTCTGGCAGCTTGCCAAGGCAAATGGCGTTGGACTGGTCATAGACTTAAAACAAATTCCTGTAAAACAGGAAACGATAGAAGTGTGCGAGTTTTATGACGTAAATCCTTATGAACTGCTTTCAGGCGGAAGCATGCTCATGATAACAGAAGGCGGTACCAGACTGGTATCAGAACTTGCCGAACAGGGCATATCTGCGGCGGTAATAGGACGAACGACGGATAATAATGACCGCATACTGGTAAATGACGAGGAAAAAAGATTTCTGGAGCCTGCAAGGCATGATTCGCTTTACAGAGTTCTGACAACATCATAGTGGAAAGGTATGAGTGAATATATGAGAGAACAGATATTAACGATTATAGAGAAGAACAGCAGAATAGATCTCAAGGAACTGGCTATTATCCTTGGTGTGGAAGAAGTAGATATTGTCAATGAGATGGAGCAGATGGAGAAGGAAGGTATCATCTGTGGTTACCATACTCTGATCGACTGGGAAAAGACAAATGTTGAGAAGGTCAATGCATTAATTGAAGTACGTGTGACACCTCAGAGAGGACATGGATTTGACAGCATTGCAGAAAGAATCTATAAATATCCGGAAGTACATGCTGTATATCTGATATCCGGTGGTTATGATCTGCTGGTAAGTCTGGAAGGAAAGACTTTAAAGGAAGTGTCCAATTTCGTATCCGATAAGTTGTCTACTCTGGATTCTGTGCTGAGTACAGCAACTCATTTTATCCTTAAAAAGTATAAGGATCACGGAACGATCCTTGGCAAGAAAGAAACTGATGAAAGGATACAGGTGACACCATGAGAAATCCTTTATCAGACACAATCGTACAAATAAAACCGTCAGGTATCCGTAAATTTTTTGACATTGTCAGTGAAATGAAGGATGCTATTTCACTGGGTGTTGGTGAACCGGATTTTGAGACGCCCTGGCATATTCGTGATGAGGGCATTTATTCTCTGGAAAAGGGCAGAACCTTCTATACATCCAATGCGGGCTTAAAAGAACTGAAAATAGAAATCTGCAATTATCTGAAAAGACGTTTTGATCTTTCTTATCATTATGAGAATGAAGTGCTGGTTACGGTAGGTGGTTCCGAAGCGATCGATATTGCCATGCGTGCTATGGTAAATCCCGGTGATGAAGTATTGATCCCTCAGCCAAGCTATGTTTCTTATGAACCCTGTGCGTTACTGACCGGAGCCAAGCCTGTTATTATTAACCTGAAGCATGAGAATCAGTTCAGACTGACTGCTCAGGAACTGGAAGAAGCAATTACAGATAAGACCAAGATTCTGGTATTGCCTTTCCCAAATAATCCTACAGGTGCTATTATGGAACGCAAGGATCTGGAAGAAATAGCAGAAGTGATCAAGAAACATGACATTTTTGTCATTTCTGATGAGATCTATTCTGAGTTGTGTTATACAGATCAGCATGTGTCCATTGCCAATATCGAAGGCATGCAGGAAAGAACGATTCTGATCAACGGTTTTTCCAAATCTTATGCCATGACCGGCTGGAGACTGGGCTATGCATGTGGCCCAAAGGAAATTATTGAGCAGATGACCAAGATTCATCAGTTCTGTATCATGTGTGCACCGACAACTTCACAGTATGCGGCTGTAGAAGCTCTTAAGAATGGTGATGAAGATGTACAGAACATGCGGGAAGCATATAATCAGAGAAGACGTTATCTGGTACATGCATTTAAGGAAATGGGACTGGAATGTTTTGAACCGTTTGGCGCTTTCTACATGTTCCCGTGTATTAAGGAATTTGGCATGACCAGTGATGAATTTGCGACCAGATTTCTGATGGAGGAAAAGGTAGCTGTTGTTCCTGGTACTGCATTTGGTGATTGCGGTGAGGGATTTATCCGAATATCCTATGCATATTCTCTGGAAAATCTTAAACTTGCAATTGGCAGGCTGCAGCATTTTGTAGAGAAACTGCGTGCAGAGCAGAATAAGTAATAGAAGGGTGCTGTTACATGAATATCGTGTTACATCAGCCGGAGATTCCGGCAAATACTGGAAATATTGGCAGAACCTGTGTTGCGACAGGTTCTACCTTACATTTGATCGAGCCTTTGGGATTTCGTCTGACAGGAAAAGAGCTTAAAAGAGCAGGTATGGATTACTGGGAGCATCTGGATGTGCGCAGATATATGAATTTTGAGGAATTTCTGGAGAAGAATCCGGGCGCTAAGATCTGGATGGCAACAACCAAGGCAAAGAAGGTTTACACAGAAGCGGAGTTTGGACCGGATGACTATATCATGTTTGGCAAGGAAAGTGCCGGCATTCCGGAAGAGATACTGGTAGATCATGAAGAAACCTGTATCCGCATTCCCATGTTGGATAAGGTGAGAAGCCTCAATCTGTCCAATTCTGTAAGTATTGTGCTATATGAAGCATTACGCCAGAACCAGTTTGCCAATATGCAGCTTGAAGGAGAACTTCATAGATTGGAATGGAAAGACTAAAAGTGTCATTTATTGTATTAGCGAATGACAAAACAAATGAACAGGACTGATAAAATAGAGATATTTGCGTATATAATTGCAGATATCTCTGTTTTTATGGGAAAAATCCAGAATAGTACTTGACGAAGCTATACAAATTTCATAAAATAAAACTGTTCAGACAGAACATGGTTGTGTGAAAAGTATAGCATTTTTATAAAATTACCCTAATAATTGTGTAAAAGTAGGGTGAAACTCATAAAAGTGCCATTTATAGCGAATGCGATAAAAGGAAAGGATGAAAGAGTAATGAAAATCTATAACATTACGGACAGAGAGTATGAAGCATACGGCAGAGTCCTGACAAAGGAATATAAAGTAGATGCTTTGGTACAACAAATGGCAAAAACACCTGCACCGGATCATGTGATCTATATTGCATCAGATGCAGAACTGGAGTCATTAGAAGAAGCTAAGGTATTACAGAACAGCTTCTACGGTGGTATGCCGATTCAGGCAGGCTACTGTAATGGTACAAATCATAAGCTGGATGCCTGTGAATATCATCGTTGTTCGGAACTTGGTGTTGCGATTACAGATCTGATATTACTTCTTGGCAAACAGCAGGATATCTCTATGGAATATTATTATGACACAGATAATATTCAGGCATTTTTTGTTCCGGCAGGTACAGTATATGAAATGTATGCGACTACACTTCACTATGCACCTTGCAGTGTGGGTGGCAAACCGTTTAAGAATATAGTCATACTTCCTAAAGGAACCAATGCAGATCTGGCGCAGAAGCCACAGGGCGCTGGCGAAGATCCTCTGCTTTTTGCAGTAAATAAGTGGTTGATCGCACATGAAGAAGCAAAGATTGATGGTGCTTTTAACGGGCTTAAGGGTGTAAATATCACTCTGGATTAGAACTGATAATTAATAACGTAATATATAAAAATGGAGGAATTAAAAATGATCAACATCCCAAAAATGAAAGTCGGTATTGTAGCTGTAAGTAGAGACTGTTTCCCGGAGTCCTTATCCGTAAACAGAAGAAAGGCATTAGTAGAGGCATATACAAAGAAATATGATGCAGCAGATATCTACGAATGTCCAGTCTGTATCGTAGAGAGTGAGATCCATATGGTTCAGGCTCTCGAAGATATTAAAAAAGCAGGATGTAACGCACTTTGCGTATACCTTGGCAACTTTGGACCTGAAATCTCCGAAACATTACTTGCAAAGCATTTTGACGGACCTAAGATGTTCGTTGCAGCAAGCGAAGAGAATACACAGACACTGGCAAGCAGCCGTGGTGATGCATACTGTGGTATGTTAAATGCAAGCTATAACTTAAAGCTTCGTAACATCAAGGCATACATTCCTGAGTATCCAGTAGGAACTGCTGAAGAATGTGCAGATATGATCCATGAGTTCCTTCCTATTGCACGGGCAATCGAAGGACTGAATAACTTAAAGATTATCAGCTTTGGACCTCGCCCACTGAACTTCCTGGCATGTAATGCACCAATCAAACAGCTTTACAATCTGGGTGTTGAGATTGAAGAGAACTCAGAGCTTGACTTATTCGAAGCATTCAACAAGCATGCAGGCGACCCAAGAATCCCTGATGTTGTAAAAGACATGGAAGCAGAGCTTGGTGCAGGCAATAAGAAGCCGGAAATCCTTGCAAAGCTTGCCCAGTATGAGATTACATTACTTGACTGGGTAGAGGCACATAAGGGTTACAGAAAGTACGTTGCTATTGCAGGTAAGTGCTGGCCGGCATTCCAGACACAGTTTGGCTTCGTTCCATGTTACGTAAACAGCCGTCTGACAGGCCGTGGAATTCCTGTATCCTGTGAAGTAGATATCTACGGTGCATTAAGTGAGTTCATCGGAACTGTAGTCAGTGAAGATGCAACCACCTTGCTGGATATTAACAATACAGTACCTTCTGATATCTATGATGCAGATATCAAGGGCAAGTTCAACTATACTCTGAATGATACATTCATGGGATTCCATTGCGGTAATACAACATCCAAGAAGTTATCCTTCTGCGAGATGAAGTATCAGCTTATTATGGCAAGAAGCCTTCCTGAGGAAGTAACACAGGGTACTCTGGAAGGAGATATCTTACCTGGAGATATTACATTCTTCCGTTTACAGAGTACAGCAGACTGCCAGCTTCGTGCTTATATCGCACAGGGCGAGGTTCTTCCTGTTGCAACACGTTCCTTTGGTTCCATTGGTATCTTTGCAATTCCTGAGATGGGCAGATTCTATCGTCATGTACTGATCGAGAAGAATTTCCCTCATCATGGTGCAGTTGCATTCGGACATTTTGGCAAGGCATTATATGAAGTATTTAAGTATGCAGGTGTACCTGTTGAAGATATCAACTTCAATCAGCCTAAGGGAATGCTCTACAAGACAGAGAATCCGTTTGCATAAGCTCGTATTCAATAAGTACATATCAGGGGGCGCCTTTGGTGCCCCTTATCTTATATAAAAGGAGGAAGAACATGTATTATATAGGTGTTGATTTGGGAACTTCTGCAGTAAAGCTGCTTCTTATGGAAGGAAACGGTAAAATTGCCAATATTGTTTCAAAAGAATATCCTTTGTATTTCCCTCATCCGGGCTGGAGTGAGCAGAAGCCTGAGGATTGGTGGGAAGCTGTTAAGAGCGGATTAAAGGAGTTGGTAGCAGGACACGATGCATCAAAAGTAGCAGGCATCAGCTTCGGTGGTCAGATGCATGGTCTGGTTATTCTGGACAAAGACGATCAGGTGATCAGACCTGCAATACTCTGGAATGATGGCAGAACACAGGAAGAGACAGATTATCTTAACAATGTGATCGGTAAGGATAAACTTTCCCGGTATACGGCAAATATTGCTTTTACAGGTTTTACAGCTCCCAAGGTATTATGGGTAAAGAATAAGGAACCGGAGAATTTCGCACGTATTGCCAAGATCATGCTGCCAAAGGATTATATCGCATATAAATTGTCCGGAAGCTTTTGTACAGATGTGTCGGATGCATCCGGTATGCTTCTGTTTGATGTGGCACACAAGTGCTGGTCAAAAGAAATGATGGAGATCTGCGGCGTAAGAGAAGAACAGCTTGCCAGGATCTATGAAAGCTATGAAGTTGTTGGAACTTTAAAACCAGATGTAGCAGCAGAACTGGGACTTCCAGAGACTGTCAAGATCGCAGCAGGTGCAGGTGATAATGCAGCAGCAGCAGTTGGTACAGGTACAGTCGGTGATGCCATGTGCAACATTTCCCTCGGAACCAGTGGAACCATCTTTATCTCCAGCAGGAATTTTGGTGTAGATAAGAATAATGCACTTCATGCATTTGCCCATGCAGACGGACACTATCATCTGATGGGATGTATGCTCAGTGCAGCCTCCTGTAATAAATGGTGGATGGAAGAAATCTTACAGACCAAGGAATTTGCAAAAGAGCAGGCTGCGATCACAGCAGATAAACTGGGCAACAACCATGTATATTTCCTGCCATATCTGATGGGAGAGCGTTCACCGCATAATGATGCCAATGCCAGAGGTACATTCATTGGCATGACAATGGATACGACCAGGGCTGATATGTATCAGGCTGTGCTGGAAGGTGTTGCCTATGCCATTCGTGATTCCTTTGAAGTAGCCAGGAGCCTTGGAATTGATATCAAACGTTCCAAGATCTGCGGAGGTGGTGCTAAGAGCCCTCTGTGGAAGCAGATTTTTGCAAATGTATTAAATATCAAGCTGGATATCATAGAAAGTGAAGAAGGACCGGGATATGGCGGAGCGATGCTTGCTGCAGTAGCCTGTGGAGAATATGCTTCTGTAGAAGAAGCAGCTTCCAGGCTGGTAAAAATAGTAGATACCGTAGAACCGGATGCAGAGATCGCAGCCAGATATGAAGAAAGATATCACAAGTTCACACAGATCTATCCTACAGTAAAGGAACTGTTTCCTAAGATCATGTAGGAATTATGCAGAAATGAAGAAGAGGACGCAAGCCATACGGTTACGTCCTCTTTTGCTGTTCTGATAATTATTATTCGTGTGGTCTTTGGTAGAAGTGACCAGAAATCTGTTCAGTCTTAATAACATTTACAAACGCTTTGGGATCTACTTCCCTGATCGCACTAAGTACATGCTTGCATTCTGCGCTTGATACTACGGAATAGACTACCTTACGTTCATGATGCTCATAGGAGCCTTCCCCGTCCATGATCGTTGCACCGTGGTTGCACAACTGGGCAATCGCCTCAATGACCTCTTCTGCACGGTTCGTGACGATAAACAGTGTATTCTGTTGATACTGTTTATACAGAACATGCAATACCTGTGTAGAAGTATACTGAAAGATGATCGAATACAGAGCCTTGTCCCAACCGAAGAGGATACCGGCGGCAATCAGGATGATGGCGTTGATCCCAAGTACAATATTGAAGGAATCAATGCCTTTTTTCTCGGAGAAATAAATGGCAATAAAATCAGTTCCTCCGGTGGTGGCATTCATCCATAAACACAGGGATATGACAAAACCATTGATCAGACCGCCGAAAATACTGATGAGCAAAGTATCATAAGTAATAGCAAACCCCGGAATAATATCAGTTAAAATATTAGTCATCATAATGCACAGGCAGGAGTATAATGTGAATTTTTTGCCAATAAAACGAAAACCTATATAAATAGGGATCACGTTAAGAATTACATTGACGATTGTATAGGGAATCTCTATTTGAAAAAAAAGTTCAAAAGAACGCTGTATTAACAGGGTAAGACCTGTTGCGCCGCCCGGGTACAGACCGCCTGTCCGGACAAAAGATTTGATGTTAAAAGCCATCAGTATAGATGCAAGCATAATGACGATAATCTGTTTACTGTCTTTTTTAATATCGAATTCCATAGAATGACCATACCTTTCTCTTACATGTATAAAAGCAGATATATTATAACATACCTGACTGTGGATTTGTATGAAAAAAGAGGCAGATATATTCAGAATATATTTAAATATTGAATCAAAACGATATACAATTATAAAAATTATATGGTATAATATTTCTCATAAAATGCTTATGAACTGGGAATACTGTCGATTACAGGCTGTAAGTTCACGAAATAGGTCAGTAGAAAAGAGGAGACTTATGAAAATAGCATTTTATTCGACGAAACCATATGACAGAATATATTTTGAATCAAAGAGTCAGGAATATGACATAAAACTTGATTTTTATGAAACTTCCTGCAAGGAAGAGACAATACCATTGGCAAAAGGGCATGATGCCATTTGTATATTTGTTAATGATCATCTCAATGCCACCATGCTTCGTGAATTAAAAGAAATGGGCATTATAGCGGTGTTGTTGCGTTGTGCCGGTTACAATAATGTAGATATCAAGGCTGCCAATGAGTGTGGAATTCCGGTGTTGAGAGTCCCAAGTTATTCGCCTGAAGCTGTGGCAGAATTTGCGGCAGCTCTGTTGCTGACGGTTAATAGATATACGCACAGGGCTTATACCAGAACAAGAGATTTTAATATGAGTATCAATGGCTTTATGGGAATGGATCTGCATGGGAAGACTGCGGGAGTGATCGGAACAGGAAGGATCGGTCAGGCGATGATCAGGATATTGAAAGGCTTTGGTATGAAAATCATAGCTTATGATCCTTATCTCAATGATGCGCTGGACATAGAATATGACACCATAGAGAATGTATTTGAACAGGCAGATGTAGTAACGCTGCATTGTCCGCTTACGCCGGAGACGAAGCATATTGTACAGGCAAAGACCATAGAAATGATGAAGGACGGAGTATATCTGATCAACACTTCCAGAGGGGATCTGATCCGTACAGAGGATTTGATAGAAGGATTGCTTGCCAAGAAGTTCGGAGGTGTCGGACTGGATGTATATGATGAAGAGTGCGGGGTATTTTATGAGGATTGTTCCAATGATATTATGGAAGATCCGAATCTTGCAAGACTTACGACTTTTCCAAATGTTCTGGTGACTTCCCATATGGGATTTTTCACAAAGGAAGCAGTGGAGGCAATCGCAGAGGTAACGTTAAACAATGCAGAGGCGGTCAGAAATGGAAGAGAACTGGAAAATGCCGTTCAGATATAGAAGAGGGAGAGTTGTATATGTTATTGGGGAGAAGAGAGGGTAATATTATTAAGGCGAAAGCTATTGCAGGGCAAAATACGTCATCCTGTGGCGTACGCCCTGCTTACAGGGAAGAATGGGATGACGCCATGGCGCTTGCGTGGAGAACTTTTATGCGGTTCGAAGCAGGAGATTATACACAGGAAGGGATAAAGAGTTTTCAGGACTTTATTACGGATTCTGTTCTGCACCGGATGTTTTTAATGGGTGCCTATCAGCTTTTTGTGGCACAGGAACGGGGCAGGATTGTTGGAATGATAAGCCTGCGAAATGAGACACATATTTCTCTGTTGTTTGTGGATGCTGCATACCATAAGCGTGGGATTGGACGCAAACTAATAGAATATGTAAGTGATTATGTGCGCAATGAAGAAGGCTACAGAAGAATAACAGTTAACGCAGCACCTTATGCAGTCGGATTTTATCATAAGCTTAATTTCAGGGATACGCAGGAGGAACAGACAAGTGACGGCATCAGATATACACCTATGGAACGCATGCTGTAAGAGGGTATCATCTGATCCGCATAATAGAGGGAGGCAAAAGAAGTGGCAATAGAATATATCACAAGTAAAAATTTATTTTATCTCATCTGTGAGACACTTAAGCTGATGGATGAATCACTGGTAAATCATGGGATGCGTGTCAGCTACATAATGTCTAAAATGCTGGAGTGTAAAGGCAATTACGAGAAATATGAAATTGCAGATTTTATGCTGTTGGGAGTATTGCATGACATTGGAGCATATAAAACGGATAATGTGCGTAAACAGCTTACGTATGAAGCCAAAAACCCAATGCCTCATTCCATATACGGCTACCTTTTCCTGAAATATTTATCTCCACTGGAGGAACAGTCCAAGATGATACTGTATCATCACGTGGATACAGTAAAGGTGCAGGATATCGACTATATCTATAAGGATGAAGCTGAGATTCTCAAAGTAGCAGAGATCATGGATATCTGGCATCGCGCATTTGCAGATAAATTTGATTATCATATGATCGAGCGTTATGTAGGTACAAAATATGATGAAAAGGCATGTAAATTGTTATATGCAGCAATAGAGAAATATGATATCTTTACCAAATTGTCAGATGGTTCATATCGCGATGAATTTGAAGAGAGCATAGATTATGTCCTGTTGTCAGATGAGGAAAAGGAGAAATACCTTAGAATGTTGATGTACTGCACCGGACTGAAGAAAGAAAGCATGGTGGCAGATACGATAGAAACAATCTATGTATGCAGGGAAATCGGCAGAAAAATGAATATCAGTGAACTCGACAGCGCGGAAATTTATTATGCTGCACTGGTTCATGATATTGGTATGCTGGCAATTCCCTCGGATATTATTGATGCGCCGCGTACTCTGGAAGATGCGGAGAAGAACCTCATTCATACGCATGTGGAACTGATGCATAAGGCAATAGAAGGGAAATTCTCTAAAAATATCGTGGATATTGCACTGGCACATCATGAACGCTTTGACGGAAGTGGTTATCCCAGAGGACTTAAAGGAAGCGTAATGAATACCAAGCAGGCTATTTTACAGACTGCAGAAACAATTGTCAGTATGGTCAATGATAAGCCATACCGTAAGGCTTATACAAAAGAAGATATCATGGAAGAACTCAACGATGGCATTGTATCCGGTAAATATGATGGTGTGGTAGCAGATACATTCCTGCGTTATTATGACGAGATTCTGGATAAAGCTTCACAAAAAGCACAGGCAACTCTGGTCACACATCAGAGACTTCTGCGTAATTATGAACAGGTTTATAAGAATTTTACAAAATGATTTTGGGCATTATGTTGAAAAACAGGGGAAAACATAGTATGATACTCAGAGGAAGATACCCTGAGAGGAGAAAAGACTAATATGTTTAAACTTGACAGTCCGTTTATGAATTTTCTGAATAAGCTGTGTGATATTATGATATTGAATATCATGGTGCTGATCTTCAGTATTCCTATCTTTACCATAGGGGCATCCGTGACGGCAGGATATTATATAAGCTTCAAAATGGTAAAAAATGAAGAAAGTTATATCTGTAAGGGATTTCTCAAGGCATTTAAAGAGAATTTCAAACAGGCAACGGCATTATGGCTGATCATTCTTGCAGCCTGTGGTGTTCTGTATGCAGATTATCGTATTATTGCTTACTCTGGTCTGGCATTTGACCGCTGGATCAAGCTTGGACTGGTTACGGTAACTCTGATCATTGCATTGGGAACTTCTTTTGTATTTGCCATGCAGGCACGTTTTTACAATACAGTAAAACATACGCTTAAGAATGCTTTCTTAATGGCATTATCTCATTTGCCCAGTGCACTTTTGTTTGTAGTATCCTATGCGGTTCCTCTGGTATTACTTTACTTCTTTCCACAGATATTGCCGGTCATTGTTTTACTGGCCATAGGACTTATGATTTATCTGAAATCATTTCTTTTCCTTAGAATATTTAAAAAGTATGAGGATGCTCTGGCTCCTAAGGAGGAAGAAGAGTTTGACATTGGCTCTGAAGACAGCGGTATATTTGCAGGAAGTGAAAGTATGGAACAAATGTCTGAAAATAAAGCATCCAAGAAGTAAAAAGAGAATCAACTGGTTTTCATAATTCAGCAATCTGTACATGAAAGTTGAGACAAGTTAGGCAAGTTGCTTACTTATAAGTAGAAATAACTTATGAGTAAGCACTTTTTACATAATGTCCAAAAAATCTTTGTGGAATTATGGCATAGCAATTTTCTGAATAATATTCTATACTAAGTACAGTTAATCAATTAAGATAATTTTTCTCGGGAGGAAAAAGAAATGGCAAGTTTATCTTTAAAAAATGTCTGCAAAGTATATCCTAACGGATTCGAAGCAGTAAAGAACTTTAATCTTGAAATCGCTGATAAAGAATTCATCATTTTCGTAGGACCTTCAGGTTGTGGTAAGTCTACAACTCTTCGTATGATCGCTGGTCTGGAAGATATCTCTTCTGGTGAATTAAAGATCGGTGACAGAGTAGTTAACGATGTAGAGCCTAAGGACAGAGATATCGCAATGGTATTCCAGAACTACGCTCTGTATCCTCATATGTCAGTATATGACAACATGGCATTCGGTCTTAAGTTAAGAAAGGTTCCGAAGCCTGAAATTGATAAGATGGTTAAGGAAGCAGCTAAGGTTCTTGACTTAACTCCACTCCTTGACAGAAAGCCTAAGGCTTTGTCAGGTGGTCAGAGACAGCGTGTTGCTATGGGACGTGCTATCGTTCGTAATCCTAAGGTATTCCTTATGGATGAGCCTCTTTCCAACCTGGATGCAAAACTTCGTGTACAGATGCGTATCGAGATCGCTAAGTTACATCAGAGATTAGGTACAACCATCATCTACGTTACACATGACCAGACAGAGGCTATGACACTTGGTACCAGAATCGTAGTTATGAAGGATGGTGTTATCCAGCAGGTTGATACTCCTCAGAACTTATACGAGAAGCCACAGAACTTATTCGTTGCAGGATTCATGGGATCTCCTCAGATGAACTTCCTTGATGCTGTAGTAGAAGTTAAGGGTGAGACAGCATACTTAAACGTAGCTGGAATCTCTATTCCTCTTCCTCCTGCTAAATCCAAGAAGGTTATCGATGGTGGTTACAATGGAAAGACTGTAACATTTGGTATCCGTCCTGAAGATGTATATGATTCTCAGATGATGGTAGAAGCTAAGTCTGACAGCGTATTCGAATCAACAATTCGTGTATACGAATTACTTGGTGCTGAAGTATTCTTATACTTCGATTTAGGTGACTTCCCTATGACAGCCAGAGTTGATCCTAGAACAACAGCTAGACCTGGTGATAAGGTTAAGTTCGCTATCGATGTTGAGAAGATTCACGTATTTGATAAAGAAACAGAGCAGATCATTACCAACTAGTTTGTACATAATCTGTAGAATAGAAATCCCCGAACAGTATTGTTCGGGGATTTTAATTTGTTTAAATATGCAGTTGAATAGATAGTTTAAATTCTGTCTGATTACAGGTCATGGTACATTTACCATGATATTTCTGAGCAATCTGCTGCATGATCTCAATACCATAACCATGATTGCGCTTGTCAGGTTTGGTAGTATTGATATGATTGCCATGAATATGAGCTTTTTTAGAAACAGAGTTGCATATTTCAATGGAAAGAAAATGTCTGGTAGTGTTAGCCCTGGTACTGATATATGCATTGGATTGTCCCATGCAGGCTTCCAATGCGTTATCATAGGCATTGGCTAACAGGCTGCATATGTCCGGCTCGCTGAGAGTGCTAAGGCCTGATAGAGAACCTTCATATGTAAAGGAAATACCTCGTGCTTCTGCTTCTTTTCGTCTGGTATCTAAAATGATATCAGCAATTTTGTTACCGCTGACAGGTTGATCTGCCCCGGGATTAAAATTCAGATTAAGCTGAGAAGAATAATCTCTGACCATATCATAGTGACCGGTAGCATACAACTCTTCAATAACTGCAAGATGCTTTTTCAGATCATGCCGCATTTTCTGAATATCATCTTCTTTATCTTTGAGTGTTTGCAGAGATTGTAACTGGGTGGTCAGATACGCAGTCTGTGTTCGCATGATATTTTCACGGTAGAAACGGATTCTTGACTCTGCAATAGTATAAATATAATAACCAATACCTGCTATGAATGCACAGGGAAGAATGATCATCCACAAGGTTGCTATCCAGGCATCCGGTTGGGATTCGTAGATCAGTTTGGCAAACAATATAATAATTAAAGAGTAAAAGAACAGAACAAAGGACAACATCCATTCTCTCAGGCTAAGGTGCAGTACAATCTGGTATTTCTGCGATACAAAATGCAGAAGGAAGAGCAATGATACGATCAGAATATCCAGACTGAGACTAAACAGGTGTAACTCCAGGGAACCAATATAAAAAGTATCGTTATTGGATATTGGAAGTATAAAGTCCAGAAGTGCAACTGGTGCAGTGGTTAATGCTATATAAAGAAAAAACGCCAGAATACATAAAAAAAAGTCCGTGACACGTTTATAACTTAATATCAAAACTGTAGTAAAACATATGGTGATAAAAGAAATTGTGAATATGAAGTCTTCTGTGACAAATAAAGAAACGATAAATACAGCCAGACCACCCCATATAGCGCATCGGAGTAAATTTCTGTTATTTAGGTTTAAATGTGCACCGCATAAATATTGCGCGATCAGGATGATCTGAAAGAAGCAGATATAATTCATTATGAAAATTACGTAATTTTCAGGAATAAAATGTTCTAATAGCATGAAGGCTCTCCCTTAATAAACTGCAACATTGCCTGCTGAAATAATTTGGATCTTCTGCGGCTGACAGGCAGAGTATTTCCATTATCCATCGTAATATGCAGGGAATCGTATTCCTCTATGTGATTCAAATTGACAAGAAATTTACGATGAACCCGGAAGAAATTTGCCTGTAGCAGTTGCTGCTCCAATTCTCCCAGAGATTTATCTGCATATAAAGTGTCTTTTTCACAGGAAATGACCGTTTCTTTATCATGTACTTCAAGATACAAAATATCCTGAGTAGGAATAAGAATTGTACTACCGTCGGCTTCGACCATAAGTTTATGAGAAGAATCCAGTTGAAGATGTATGGCTTGAAATACATTCTGTAGCTGATCTTCTCTGATGGGTTTCAGTAAATACCGGAAAGCAGCTACTTCATAGCCTAAAGGGGCATAGTCAAGATTGGAAGTCAAATAGATCAATAATGAATGACTGTCGTAGGAACGGATGATGCGTCCAAGTGCGATCCCATCATAAGGCTCCATTATAATATCACAGAAGATAATATCATAGAATATGCCATCAGAATATTGCTTTGCAAGATCTTCCGGATTTAAAAAGGTATCGATATCACAGTCAAATTCCTCCCATACGTGTTGATATAAAGTATGCACAAAATCTGCTTCATCATCACAAATTGCTATTCTCATAGATAACTCAATCCTTTGTATTACGTATTTTACATTGTTATGTTAAATCACGGATGTCTGCGTACCTATCATAGTATATTTTACCGTTTGCGTCAAGAAAACGACCGTCCGCGAAAAAAACGGGCATTTCCATTCTGCCATGCTATAATCACAATCAAAGTTACGAAAGGAAAGGAATTAATTATGAGGGCAAATCAAATATGGTTAGGTACCATGAAGTTTAATTTTATCAAGTTGGGAATTGGTCTTGCATTTGATCTCGCAGCCATTATCCTGCTGATCGCATTTGTTGGAGTTGGTTCATTGGCAGGAGGAGGCGGTGCATATATAGGACTGCTGATCTGGATAGGAACAGTATTTGGCGGATACCGATTCATGTCCATGTATGTAGGTTATATGATCAAATCTGCGCATATAGCATGTATTGCTGTAGCAGCACAGGATGGCAGACTTCCTGAGAACATGTTAGAGACAGGCAAGGACATGGTAAAGGAGCGTTTTGTAACAGCTAATGTGTATATTGCTGTAGATAAACTGGTAGCAGGTGCGGTCAGACAGCTTCAGAAAGTTATTGGAAATATTGGTGGCTTTCTTGGTTTTGTACCGGGAATGGATAATATAGTAAATATTGTTCAGAAGTTTATTGGAATTTTCCTTGGATATGTAGATGAATGCTGTCTGGGATATACTTTTGTCAACAAAGAGCAGAATGCCTGGAAAAGTGCCTGTGATGGCGTATGTATTTACTTCCAGAATGCAAAACTCTTTTTGAAGGAAGCAGTTAAAATTACATTGATCGTTGTAGTATCAACTGCATTGGTATTTTTCATTGCAGCAGGTATGGCTGCAGGACTGACAGGAGTGTTTCATATGCCGGGCGTTGCTTCCCTTTTGATTGCAGTTCTGTTTGCGGTTACTGTAAAGAAAGCATTTATTGACAGTTATATTTTGTGTAAATTACTTACTGTATATGTGCAGACAGCACCTCAGACAGAAATCAGTGTTGACTTATATGGAAAATTGTGTGGATTATCCAATAAGTTCAGAGAAATGTATAATAATGCGATCAATCCGGGTAATACCGTACAGCCGGAAGTTAATATTATGTAAGAGAGAGCGAATAGTGATTTTATTGCGAAAAATAATTGCAACTGCGTTTAAATTCATTTAAAATATAAGGATAAAGGGAAGATAAGGATTCTCTTTATCCTTATTTTTAATAGCAGAGAAGGGGAATATAAATATAGAGGAGGAAACATATGATTTCAAATCAGGTAATACAGACAAGTATTGATGAATTAAAGAATATTACAAAAGTTGATTTGTGTGTTATGGATTTAGATGGACTGGTAGTTGCAACAACTTTTGAGAGCAGTGAAATATCTTCTGATCTGATCACTAATTTTATACAGTCACCGGCAGACAGTCAGATCGTAGGTGGTTACCACATGCTGAAAATATTAGAGGATGGGGAAGTAGTATATGTACTGGTTGCAAAAGGAACCGGTGCAGATGCCTATATGATTGGTAAAGTAGCTGTCAGCCAGATCCAGAATCTGGTCATTGCGTATAAAGAGCATTTTGATAAAAATAATTTTTTCCAGAATCTTCTGCTGGATAATCTGCTTCTGGTGGATATCTATAATCGTGCAAAGAAGCTCAGGATCGAGACAGAGCAGCCCAGAGTGGTATTCCTGATCGAAGCCCAGAATGATAAAGACAATATTGCAATGGAACTGTTAAAGAATCTGTTCGAAGAGCAGGGAGGCTGTTATCTGACTGCTGTAGAACAGAAAAACATCATTATGATAAAAGGTGTGACATCCATCAATGCATATGAGGAAGTAGAGCAGACAGCACAGGTTATTGTGGATATGCTTAATTCCGAGGCAATGCTGGTTGCCAAGGTGGCATATGGAACGATTGTAGGAGAATTGAAAGAAGTATCCAAGTCATATAAGGAAGCTAAGATGGCATTGGATGTAGGCAAGATATTTTATTCAGAGAGATCAATTACTGCTTACAATACATTAGGAATCGGCAGACTGATCTATCAGCTTCCCATTAATCTTTGCCGGATCTTTATTAAGGAAATCTTCGGGGACAGTATTCCTGAGGAACTGGATGATGAACTGCTTACCACGGTACAGAAATTCTTTGATAACAATCTGAATGTATCAGAGACTTCCAGACAGCTTTTTGTACATCGTAATACACTGGTATATCGTCTGGAGAAGCTGCATCAGTCTACAGGACTGGATATCAGAACTTTTGATGATGCGCTGACTTTCAAAATAGCGTTAATGGTCGTAAATTATATGAAATATATTGATTCTATGGAATAAAACGTAATATAGCCCTCTTACCGGACATACAATGTATGGACAATGGTAAGGGGGTTTTTGAGTATATGAACAGCAAAATTTATTATATCGACTGTTATAAGGGTAAAAATAAAGAAGGAAATATAGGATTTGCCAAATTAGAAGACGAGAAAATATTTGTCATGCTCCGTGGAATATTTGCAAGAAGCGGAATGGATTGTAAAGTACATTTACTGGATAGAAAAGGACAGCAGACAGAAGTTATGACAGTCCCGGTGAGAAACGGATATGGACAGGCAAGTTGTCTGTGGCCGGATGAAATGAACAGAGAAGAATGTTATGGCATTTATATACCTTTATATGGAGGAAGATGTGGAAAAAGTCAGATCAAACAGCCATCTGATGTGGATATTTCCATTGCAGTTGTGCCTCAAAAGCCACAGGAGGAATTTGTTGAAGAAAAAACACCAATTTCAACATTTGCAGAGGAACTTCCTGTTATAGGTCAGGATAAGTGGTCGCAATTATGTATGACATATCCGCAGATACATTTGTTTGAAGATGTGGATACAGTAGTGATAAAACCTAAGGATCTGGTGGTATTGACACAGGAATACCATGAACTTGCCACCAATTCCTTTGTGCTGCATGCATACTATAATTATAGACAGTTATTGCTGCTGCGCTATCATGATAAGGAAGGAGCTGTATATTATCTGGGTGTTCCAGGCATTTATTATGACAGGGAAAAGCGAATTGCTCATTTATTTGGGTTTGAAGGTTTTGAAAATGGAGAATCAAGGCTGGTTAATGGGGATAACAGGAGAGCATATACGGGATGCTTTGGATATTACATGAAGCAGGTTGGCATCTGATCACAGTTCAACGCCTCTGAGTTGTACAGAGGGAATTGTTTCGCGGCAGATATCGGCAAAATGCAGCAGAGTTTGAGCATCATGTGCATGGTAACCCTGTGTAATGACCTGCTCTGAGTCAGTATAAGATTGCAGATAGTAAGCTGCAGCATTGGCTATCCATTCCCTTATAGCATACATATCTTCGCTGCTGTGAAGCTCTTTTACAACAGTTGTACGGAATTCATAGGGGAAAATTCCTGTAAGAGAAAGTAAGCAGTCTACAGATTCACGCAGAGGTGAGAAATCAACTGTTGGCAAGCCAATTGTCCGGGCATATTTATCCGGAGAGTTCTTGATATCAATAGCACAGTAATCAATCAATTTATCATCCAACAGTCTGTGCAGAATATCAGGTCGAAAGCCGTTGGTGTCTAATTTCACCAGAAGTCCCAGGTCTTTTATCCGGGAAAGAAAAGCAGGCAGATCCGGTTGCAGCGTAGGTTCGCCACCGGTCACGCATACACCGGTGAGGATACCGCGTCTTTTGCGGAGAAATGACAGGATTTCTTCTTCACTATAGGGTGTAATAAGTCCGGCATCTATGCTTTCTCTGGCAAAGACAAGTTCCCTGTTATGGCAGAAAGGGCAGCGAAAGTTGCAGCCGCCTGTAAAGATCGTGGCAGCTACGTGCTCAGGATAATCCAAAAGTGTCGTTTTATTCAAACCAAGAATCAACATGGTATTCTACCTCTTTTCACATCAGCCGAATTAGACTATACTTAACATGATGGTAACACATAGCCAAAAACGAAGTCAATAAGTTAGGAGAGCAACTATGGTACGTATACCTGTGACAGAGGATGAAAAATATATGAAAGAGGCAATGAAACAGGCAAAAAAAGCATATAAGCTGGGAGAAGTGCCCATTGGCTGTGTAATTGTACATGAGGGACAGATTATTGGTCGTGGCTATAACAGACGAAATACAGATAAGAATACACTGGCACATGCAGAGATTACAGCAATTAATCGTGCCAGCAAGGTCATTGGTGACTGGCGGTTGGAAGACTGTACACTCTATGTAACTCTTGAACCCTGTCAGATGTGTGCAGGGGCTATTGTGCAGGCAAGAATACCCAAAGTAGTCATGGCGAGCATGAATCCCAAGGCTGGCTGTGCAGGTTCTATATTAAATATTCTGGACATGCCACAGTTCAATCATCAGGTAGAGGTTGTGCAGGGGGTTCTGGATGAGGAATGCAGCAGAATGTTAAAAGAATTTTTTGTGGAACTGCGGGCGAGGAATAAACAGGAAAAATTAGCCAGAATGCAGCAGGAGGGAAATAGTTCGCAGGAAAATAATGGTTGACATTGCAGTGTGTACAGTATAAATTAGAAATATAAAACCTATATATCAGATAGGAAATATATACAATACAGGAGAGGAACCTGATGAGCGAGAGACATTTGGATTTTGATAAAGTAATAGACAGAAAAGGAACAAGAAGTTTAAAGTATGATTTTGCAGTGAGAAGAGGCAAGCCACAGAATGTACTTCCCTTATGGGTGGCTGATATGGATTTCCAGACTTCTTCTTATGTTACAGATGCGCTGGAGAATATGGTCACGCATGGAATCTTTGGGTACTCCGAATCAGAGGATCATTATTTTGAAGCAGTGCAGGGATGGATGCTCAGACATTATAACTGGCAGGTAAAAGAAAGCTGGATGACCAAAACTCCGGGTATTGTATTTGCCTTGGCAATGGCTGTGAAGGCATATACGGATGAAAATGATGCCGTCCTGATCCAACCTCCGGTCTACTATCCTTTCAAAGAAGTGGTAGAGGATAATAACAGAAGGCTGGTCAACAATACGCTGGTTCTTCAGGATGATGGTACATACGTAATTGATTATGAAGACTTTGAGAATAAAATTGTAAGTGAAAATGTGAAGCTGTTTATTTTGTGTAATCCGCATAATCCCGTGGGAAGAGTCTGGACGAAAGAAGAGCTGGAGAGATTAGGTGATATTTGCCTGAAACATGGTGTGTTTGTAGTCAGTGATGAGATTCATGCTGATTTTGTCTTTGCCCGTAAGCATACAGTCTTTTCAGAAGTAAAAGAAGAATTCAGAGATATCAGCATGATATGTACTTCACCAAGTAAGACCTTTAATATTGCCGGATTGCAGATTTCGAATATTTTTATCTCCAATCCCAGAAAAGCAACAGCTTTTCGCAGACAGGTTGCGGCAGCAGGGTATAGTCAGGTAGGGCTTCCCGGGCTTGTGGCATGTGAGGCAGCATACAGATATGGAGATGAATGGCTGGAAGCTGTACTTGCCTATATTAAGTCCAATGCTGAATATACGAGAGAGTATCTCAGAGAGCATCTGCCTAAGGTAGCAATGACTAGACTGGAGGGTACTTATCTGGTATGGCTTGATTTCAGAGCCTATGGACTGACAGATGCGGAACTGGATGAGAAGATTCTGAATGAAGCCGGATTGTGGCTTGACAGTGGAGCCGTATTTGGTAAGTGTGGTGAAGGTTTCCAGAGAATCAATATTGCATGCCCCAGAGCTACTTTACAGCTTGCACTGGATCAGCTTACCAGAGTATTTGGCTGATTCCAGTTATTAGAAATTCCGTAATACTTGACTTTGGTATACAAAAAAGGTAAAATAAAGTAACCGTGCAGCCGGGGCGTTAGCGGTGCCTTGTACCTACAGTCCGCTATAGTAGGGGTGATAGACGGCGGAGGGTCTGCGTTCATGTAGCAGCCCTTTATAAGTGGCGATGAAGTTTGGGTCTTACGCAATACGTGCCTTTGAACCGTGTCAGGACAGGAATGTAGCAGCACTAAGGGGGATTTCGTATGTGCCGTGAGGGTGCCTGGCGGAGTTAACTGTAAAGGTAACGTACATGGATATAGGATTCGAAGCTGCCTGCACGGTTAATGTTTATCAGGTGACTAAGTGGAAATTGACAGAAAGGGAGCCGCAGGTTATTTGAGGATGCGGCATAGGGGATGCGAATGAGAAGAAGGAAATTATGGCTGTTTGCAATGATGTCTGTAGCAGCACTGTCTTTTACAGCATGTGGAAGCAAACAGGAAGAAACGAAAGCTTCTGAAGAAGTAGTGGATTTTACGGATTTAACAGGTAAGACTGATACTACACAGACAGAACAGGTTCAGACAGAAGAAGAAGCAACGACTGAGGTTCAGACAGAAGAAGAAAATCATGAGGGAATGTACCGCAGTGAGATTACAAACGAATGGATAGATGAATCAATTAAAGACCAGAGACCGATTGCAGTTATGGTAGACAATGAGAAGACAGCTCTTCCTCATTATGGTTTAAATGATGCAGATGTTGTATATGAGATCATGAACAGTACCAAGAACGGCAGAATTACCCGTTTAATGGCTATTGTAAAGGACTGGGGTAAAATCACACAGTTTGGCAGTATCAGAAGTACAAGACCTACTAATATCATGCTGGCAGCAGAATGGAATGCTGTACTATGTCATGATGGTGGTCCTTTCTATATCAATGACTGGCTGGCAAAGAAATATTCTGCCAATTTCAGTGGAACATTTTCCCGTGTGAATAATGGCAAGTCCAGAGAATTTACAGAGTATATCTGTACAGGCGATTTAGATAAGAATTTCAGTAATTCAAAGTACAGTACTGAATATAATGAATATTATCAGGGACCTCATTATGTATTTTCAGACAGTGAGATAACACCGGATGATGGAATTGATGCAACAGAGATCAAGCTTCCATTCTCGCATAATGGTTCTACTCTCAAGTATAATGCAGAGACCGGTACATATGATTATTATGAATATGGCAGTGCGCATGTAGATCCAACGCATGATAATGCAGTATTGACATTTAAGAATGTTATCTTACAGAATTGTACATTCTCACAGTTGGATGAGAATGGTTACCTGATCTACAATGCAATTGATTCCGGACGTGATGCATACTATATTACAAATGGTAAGGCAGTTGAAGTTGTCTGGATCAAAGCTGGTGAGTCAGATCCAACGATTTATCTGGATAAGCAGACCGGTGAGCAGATCGAAATGAATACAGGTAAGACCTATGTATCATTAGTTCCATCTGATTCATGGAGTGATATGGTAATTCAGTAATTATAATGTGAAATATTGAGGACATACTTTTGAGTATGTCCTTTTATTTTTTGTAAATTATGCAAAATATACATAATAATTACAAAATAACACTTGATTAATAAAAATATTCGTGATATAACTATAATATGTCAGAAAACAATAAATATTTTCAAAATTTGGCAAACAGTTATAAAGTTTTAGAAAGTGTATTTGAGATATCAATTATGAGGGGGATGCAGCATGGATTTCATGGAAGGAAAAGGTGCGGAGCAAGTAGTCAGTGATTATATCGAAAGAGAAATATCCGAATACAAGAAGATTACTGAACAGGAACTGGCCGGAACCGGAATTGCACCGGAAGCTAAGGAAGCTTTCAGTAGAAAACCTTATTACAATGTCACGGGTTCTTTTATAAAGAAACCCAAAGCGATTAAGTAGTCTATCTGCATAAATTACGACAGGCGAGCTGTCTAAAGGGGGTTCATGCAGAATGACATAAATTCACCTTGTGTGAAAGGGGAAGGATTGCTAAGATCCGTGTAAAAAGGGGAGCAAATTGGGGAATTTGCTTCGGAGAGCATCTTTTATACCAACAGGTATAGGAGGTGCTTTTTTCGTGCTTTTTCATGTATTTTACAAAAATGTATGGACATGCATGAACACGGTAAAGTAAAAAAGTGGTTGACATTTTACTGGTTAGGAGTTATTCTGTAGCAAGTAAATACTTTGAGAGTCAAAATATTTGAGTATCAAAGTATTTAGTTTTAAAAACTACATGTGATGATATGAATGTAATGGGAAAGGAAGGAAATTACGATGTTTGAAAGAGTAAAGGAAATTATTGAGGAACAGTTAAATTTAGATGGTGTTGAGATTACAGAGGCTTCCAGATTCAAAGAAGATTTACAGGCTGATTCTCTTGACTTGTTTGAGCTTGTTATGGCTTTTGAAGATGAGTATGGTGTAGAAATCCCATCAGAAGATCTTGAGAAGATCACAACAGTAGGTTCCGTTATTGAATATATGAAAGCTAAGGGCGTAGAAGCATAAGAGGCGAATATGAGGACTAGACTAACAGAGATATTGGGAACAGAAACACCCATTATTCAGGGTGGTATGGCCTGGGTAGCAGAACATAATCTGGCAGCGGCAGTGTCCAATGCCGGAGGTCTGGGTCTGATAGGCGCTGCTTCTGCACCGGCAGAAGTCGTAAGAGAAGAGGTTCGTAAGTGCAAAGAATTGACTGATAAGCCGTTTGGCGTAAATGTTATGTTATTGAACCCCAATGCAGATGATGTGGCGCAGATCGTAATCGAAGAAGGTGTTAAGGTCGTTACAACAGGTGCTGGTAATCCATCCAAGTATATGGCTGCATGGAAAGAGGCAGGTGTTAAGGTTATTCCTGTTGTTGCCAGTGTGGCAATGGCAAGACTGATGGAGCGTGCAGGCGCAGATGCGGTCGTGGCAGAAGGAATGGAAAGTGGCGGACACATCGGTTCTATCACTACTTTTGCTTTGGTTCCACAGGTAGTGGATGCGGTGAAAATACCTGTTATAGCAGCGGGCGGTATTGCTGATGGCAGGGGTATGGCGGCAGCCTTTATGCTGGGAGCAGAAGGTGTACAGATTGGTACACGTTTTGTGGTTGCCAAGGAATCTATTGTACACCCTAATTACAAAGAACAGCTTATCAAGGCAAAAGATATTGATTCAGCAGTAACGGGTATGTCCACAGGACATCCGGTACGTTCAATCCGTAATAAAATGACAAAAGAATATCTGCGACTGGAAAAAGAGGGAGCAGATTTCATGGAATTGGAGAAACTGACACTGGGTTCACTGAGAAAAGCAGTAATAGATGGCGATGTTGTAAATGGAACAGTTATGGCAGGTCAGATCGCAGGTCTGATCAAGAAAGAACAGCCATGCAAAGAAATCATCAGTGAGATAATGGAACAGGCACAGAGTCTTTTATCAGGTCAGGCTTAATCAGGAGATACAAAAAATGAGTAAAATTGCATTTATCTTCCCAGGACAGGGCGCACAGTACGTTGGCATGGGAAAAGATTTCTATGATACATATGAAGAGGCAAAAGCAGTGTATCGTAAAGCAGGTGAAGTAACAGGACTGAATATGGAAGAACTGTGCTTTACAGAGAATGAGAATCTTAATATTACAGAATATACGCAGATCGCAATGCTTGCAACAGAAGTGGCACTGCTAAAGGTCCTGGAATCTAAGGGCGTACATGCAGATGTGTGTGCAGGGTTAAGTCTGGGTGAGTATGGTGCACTGGCAGCAGCAGGTGTTATGGACCTTGACAGTCTTTTTCATATTATCAGACAAAGAGGTATCTATATGCAGGAGGCATATCCTGTAGGGGGTGCCATGACGGCTGTATTGGGACTGGATGCAGCAGTTATAGAAGAGGTTCTCAAACAGATCGATGGCCTGGTATCCATTGCAAATTATAACTGTCCGGGACAGATTGTAATTACAGGTGAGGCCAAGGCAGTAGAAGCAGCAGGAGCTGCATTGCAGACAGCAGGAGCCAAGAGATGTATTCCTTTGAAGGTAAGCGGACCTTTCCATTCAGCACTTCTGGCAGATGCAGGTAAGAAGCTTGGAGCAGAACTTGAAAAAGTAGAGATTCATAAGCCCCAGATTCCGTATGTATGCAATGTAGATGCCTCCTATGTGACAGAGGCAGGACCTGTAAGGGAGCTGTTGGAAAAACAGGTATCTCACAGTGTATGCTGGCAGCAGAGCGTAGAGAAAATGATCACAGACGGCGTGGATACTTTTATTGAAATAGGACCGGGTAAGACACTTACAGGTTTTATGCGTAAGATCAATAAAGACGTTAAGGTCATGAATATTGATAAGCTTGCGGATATGGATAAGGTATTGGAGGAATTAGGATGTTAACAGGAAAAGTTGCATTAGTAACCGGTGCAGGCAGAGGAATCGGCAGACAGATTGCCCTGACACTGGCAAAAGCAAATGCCTTTGTCATTGTAAATTATAATGGTTCCCGGAACAACGCAGAAAATGTCGTAAATGAGATCACACAGTCTGGCGGCAGCGCAGAGGCGATTCAGTGTAATGTAGCAGATGCAGCCGCAGCCGATAATATGGTAAAAGATGTGATCGCCAGACATGGCAGAGTGGATATTCTGGTAAACAATGCCGGAATCACCAGAGATAATCTGATCATGAGAATGTCCGAGCAGGATTTTGATGATGTGATCAACACCAATCTTAAGGGGGCATTCCATATGATCCGCAGTTTATCCCGCAGTTTCCTGAAACAAAGAAGCGGTAAGATCATCAATATCGCTTCTGTAGTAGGAATTACAGGCAATGCAGGACAGGCTAATTATTCTGCCAGTAAGGCAGGAATCATTGGATTGACCAAGAGTGTTGCAAGAGAGTTTGCAACCAGAGGAATCTGTGTTAATGCGGTAGCTCCGGGTTATATAGAAACTGAAATGACACAGGCCTTATCTGAAGAAGCAACCAAAGGACTTATGCAGATGATCCCTATGGGAAAAGCGGGAACTGCGCAGAATGTAGCGGATCTGGTATTGTTTCTTGCGGGAAGTGGTTCAGACTATATTACCGGTCAGGTCATTGGCATAAATGGCGGTATGGCAATGTAGGATAACAGCATAGGCAGACCTGGCTGGAAGAAGAAAGGGTTATATATGAAGAGAGTAGTAGTAACAGGAATGGGTGCGATCACACCTATCGGTAATAGTGTGGAAACTTTCTGGGAAAGTGTCAAGGCAGGCAGGATTGGCTTTGATAAGATCACATATTTTGATACAACAGATTATAAATGTAAACTGGCAGCAGAGGTAAAGAACTTTGATGCCGCAGAGTATATGGATAAAAAGGCAGCCCGTAGAATGGAGCAGTTCTGTCAGTTCGCAGTAGCAGCAGCAGGAGAAGCGCTGAAAGATTCAGGACTTGATATGGAGAAAGAAGATCCTTACAGAGTCGGCTGCGCAGTAGGAAGCGGTATTGGCAGTCTGCAGGCTATGGAGAGAGAGCATAGCAGATTATTGGAGAAAGGACCTTCCAGGGTAGCACCATTACTTGTGCCTCTTATGATCTCCAATATGGCAGCAGGAAATGTGAGCATTGCCTACAATCTAAAAGGTAAGAGTATCAATGTGGTAACGGCCTGCGCGACAGGAACCAATTCAATAGGAGAAGCATTCCGTACCATTCAGTATGGTGATGCAGATGTTATGGTAGCAGGTGGTACAGAAAGTTCTATTACACCAATTGGAATTGCCGGATTCTCTGCATTGACAGCACTTTCCTCCAGCGAGGATCCTGCCAGATGTTCGATTCCTTTTGATAAGGACAGAAGCGGATTTGTCATGGGTGAAGGTTCTGCAATTGTAGTTCTTGAGGAACTGGAGCATGCAAAGAAGCGTGGTGCTAAAATTTATGCAGAAGTAGTCGGATATGGCTGTTCTTCTGATGCGTTCCATATTACTTCCCCGGCAGAGGATGGTGCAGGTGCGGCCAGGGCAATGACCAATGCTGTAGCAGATGCAGGCATCCAGACGGAAGAGATCACTTATATCAATGCACATGGAACCAGTACACATCACAATGATCTGTTTGAAACAAGGGCCATTAAACTGGCTTTTGGTGAACATGCCAAAGATATTAAGATTAATTCTACGAAGTCAATGGTAGGTCATTTGTTGGGTGCAGCAGGAGCCATAGAATTTATTACCTGTGTGAAAGAACTTGAAGAAGGCTATATTCATCAGACAGTAGGACTTCAGGAATCAGAAGAAGAACTTGACTTAAATTATTGTAAGGAAAGTTACAAGGAAGAGTTCACCTATGCTTTGAGTAATTCATTGGGATTTGGCGGACATAATGCAAGTATTCTGGTAAAGAAATACGCAGAAGGGTAAGGTGACACGCATGTCAGTTTATACAGCAAAGGAAATTATGGAAATTATCCCGCATAGACATCCTTTTATGCTGATCGATACAATAGAAGAACTTGACCAGGGTGTAAGGGCTCTGGGCAAGAAGTGCGTAAGTTTTAATGAGCCATATTTTGCAGGGCATTTTCCGGGGAATCCGGTAATGCCAGGTGTGCTCATTATTGAAGCATTGGCACAGGTAGGGGCTGTGGCTATTCTGGGACTTCCAGAGTGGAAAGGTAAGACAGCCTATTTTGTAGGTATTGATAAGTGCAGGTTTAAGCAGAAGGTTCATCCGGGAGATGTATTAATGCTGGAAACCAAAATTATAAAGGTAAAGGGGCCTATCGGTGTTGGTGAAGCAACAGCGACTGTAGATGGCAAAGTTGCCGCCAAAGCTGAGCTGACTTTTGCGATAGGAGACTAGGAGGTTCGTCATGGAAGGTAAGCTGATTACAAAAACAGGCAGGGTTTTTCCTGTAAATCTGTACAATAAGCTGGAGGCTAAACTCAAAGAAAACAAAAGTAATGAGGCACAGCCACAGCAGCAGGAACCTGACAAAAGTCTGGTCAAGTGTCCTAAATGCGGCAGAATGGTGAATCGTGACAAGGTTGTAAAGAAAAAATATATATGCTATGAATGTGGAGGTTATTTCAGAGTAAAAACAAATAACAGAATCCGTATGGTAGCTGATCCTAAGACTTTCGAACCATGGTTTGAAGATATGGCTGTAAGTAATCCTCTGAATTATGAAGGATATGAGGATAAACTGGCATCAGCCAGAGAAAAAACCGGACTTAATGAAGCTGTGACTGTCGGCAGATGTAAGGTATTCGGTGAAGATATCGTGTTGGGTATTTGTGATTCCCGTTTTATGATGGCGAGTATGGGTCATGTAGTGGGCGAGAAGATCACACGTGCCATTGAGAGAGCAACAGCACTGAAACTTCCCGTATTCCTTTTTTGCTGTTCCGGCGGTGCCAGAATGCAGGAGGGTATTATTTCCCTGATGCAGATGGAGAAAACAGCAGCGGCTATCAGAAAACATGGAGATGCAGGATTGCTGTATTGTTCTATTCTGACAGATCCGACAACGGGTGGTGTGACAGCAAGCTTCGCCATGCTGGGTGATGTCATTATGGCAGAACCGGGTGCATTAGTTGGATTTGCAGGTCCCCGTGTTATTAAACAGACCATCGGACAGGATTTGCCGGAAGGTTTTCAGACATCAGAATTCTTAGTGGAGCATGGCATTATCGATGGAATCGTAAAACGTGAAAATCTGAAGAAGACGATTTATTTCCTGATCAAGACACATCAGTGTAATGGTAAAAAGACTTATGCAGATTATAAGCCAAATGAGGAATTCCATTTTGAATTAAGTGAAACACTCAAAGAGCAAAGCTGGTTTTCATCACCTCGTTCAGCCTGGGAGAAGGTAAAGGCGGTCAGACAGGTAGAACGTCCTTCTGCAAGTGATTATATTGCTTATATTTTTGACTTTTTCGTAGAATCTCATGGAGACAGAGCATTCCGTGATGATAAGGCGATGATAGGTGGGCTTGCCTTTATTGATGGACAGCCGGTTACGATCATTGCAGATGAGAAAGGAAAGGATTTCAAAGAGTGTCAGGAACGTAATTTCGGTATGCCAATGCCGGAAGGATATCGCAAGGCACTTCGTTTGATGAAGCAGGCAGAGAAATTTAACAGACCAATTATCAGTTTTGTCAATACATCAGGTGCATTCTGCGGTATTGAGGCAGAAGAACGTGGTCAGGGAGAAGCGATTGCCCGTAATTTAATGGAAATGTCTTCTCTGAAGGTTCCGGTTCTGTGTCTGATGATCGGTGAAGGCGGAAGTGGCGGCGCGCTGGCAACAGCAGTAGGAAATGAAGTCTGGATGATGGAAAATGCGACATATTCTATTCTTTCACCGGAAGGCTTTGCTTCAATCCTCTGGAAGGATGCGAACCGTGCCAAAGAAGCCAGTGAAGTCATGAACATTACGGCGCAGGATCTGAAGCGTCTGGGTGTGATCGAAGAGATCATTCCTGAATTTGGAGGTGCAGACCGTAAAACTACAGAAGCAATCGCGGGTTATATGAAGGAACACATCAAGGAATTTCTTAAGAAATATGACGGCAAGAGCGGTGAGCAGATAGCAGAAGAAAGGTATCAGAGATTTCGTGATTTCTAAGTGATATTGCGAAATACAGGAAAAGATATGAAAAGTAAGAAATTACAGATCGGTGAGTTGTGTGCCAGGATTCCTGTAGTTCAGGGAGGTATGGGTGTGGGAGTCAGTCTGTCAGGTCTGGCAGGTGCAGTTGCAGCAGCAGGCGGGATAGGTATGATTTCCACGGCTCAAATAGGTTTTCGGGATAAGGATTTTGCGAAACATCCAATAGAAAGTAACCTCAAGGCGATCAAAACAGAAGTGGAAAAGGCCAGAAAGCTGGCAAAGGGTGGTATTATAGGTGTTAATATCATGGTTGTAACAAGACGTTACGAGGACTATGTAAAGACAGCAGTTGCAGCGGGAGTGGACTGTATCGTATCTGGTGCCGGATTACCCATGAATCTGCCTGATATTGTGCATAAAGCGGAAGAGGCGCTGGCAGCAAGCGGTATTAAGAGAGCAACGAAACTGGTACCTATCGTATCTACCAGAAAAGCATTAGACGTCATTACAAAATACTGGAAGAAAAAATATAATACAAAACCGGATATGGTCGTAATCGAAGGTCCACAGGCAGGTGGGCATCTGGGTTTTACCAGGGAAGAACTTGACAGCTATACGCAGGCGACTTATGATGAAGAAATAAAATCCATATTATCGCAGACGAAAGAAATGGAGATACCTTGTGTAGTCGGAGGCGGTGTATATACCAGACAGGACTGGGAGCATTATGCCGCACTGGGTGCAGATGGTGTACAGATGGCAACGCGCTTTGTAACTACAGAAGAATGTGATGCAAGCATGGCATATAAACAGGCATATCTGGATGCAGATAAGGATGATATTGTAATTGTTAAGAGTCCGGTAGGTATGCCTGGACGTGCGATTCATAATGTTTTTCTGGATAAGGTGAAACAGGGAGAGCGCTTTATGCGTGGATGCAGACAGTGCATTACTACCTGTAATCCGGCAACGGTTCCTTATTGCATCACAGAAGCATTGATCAATGCAGTAGAGGGCAGGCTGGATGAAGGACTTATTTTCTGCGGAACAAATGCTTATCGAAGCGACCATATAGAACGTGTAGCTGATATTATGGAGGAATTTGCATGAGGACAGTGAAAATAATCGGTACAGGAAGTGCCCTGCCGGATAAAAAGGTAACAAATGACGATCTGGCACAGCTTGTAGAAACCTCTGACGAATGGATCCGGGAAAGAACCGGAATCGGGGAAAGAAGGATATCCGAGGGCGAAACTGTGGCAGACCTGGCAGCAAAGGCCTGTAATCGCGCATTGCAAATGGCTGGAAAGGATCCGCAGGAGGTCGATCTGATCATAGTTGCAACCTGTTCTGCGGAATATCTGCTTCCTAATTGTGCCTGCCAGGTACAAAAAGAACTTGGGGCTTCCAGGGCAGTTGCATTTGATCTGAATGCAGCCTGCTCAGGATTTTTATTTGCCCTGCATACGGCATATGCATATATTCACAGTGGCATTTATCAGAATGCTTTGATAGCAGGGGCTGAGGTGTTGTCCAAGATGGTGGACTGGTCAGACCGTTCTACCTGTGTCCTGTTCGGGGATGGTGCAGGGGCAGCCTATGTAGAGGCATGTGAAGAAGAAAATGCCGGACTGTTCAGTTTTGCACAGGGTTCGGATGGTGTGAAAGGTATGGTACTTAGCTGTCATGACAGACAGGTCATTAATCCATATGTAACAGCACAGACACCTCTGGATGCTTATATTCGAATGAACGGACAGGAAGTGTACCGATTTGCAACAAGACAGGTCCCGGCATGTATACAGACAGCATTGGATCAGACAGAATGGACACCGAATGATATTGACCTGTATGTACTGCATCAGGCAAATATCAGAATTATAGAAGCGGTCGCTAAAAGGCTTAAGGTTGATATGGACAGATTTGCAGTTAATGTAGACAGAGTAGGCAATATGTCTTCGGCTACAGTACCGGTTCTATTAGATGAACTGAACAGACAGGGAAAACTAAAAGCCGGTATGAAGATCGTTATGTCAGGCTTTGGGGCAGGGCTTACTTTTGGAGCCTGTGTTATTGTCTGGTAAGTATGAGAAATCCATATTAGGAGATACATTCATGGAAAAGAAGAGTACGAACAGAACCTTGAATGAGCTGCTGGTAAGTCTGTTCAATAATGTAATGGATATAGAAGCCAAGGCAGTGATTACGGAGGAGTTTAAGGATATCACGAATAATGATATGCATATCATAGAAGCAATCGGCATTGAAGAACCACAAAAGATGTCAGTAATTGCAAAGAGGCTGTCAGTAACAGTCGGTACATTAACGACCAACATGAACAGTCTGGAAGAAAAAGGATATATTATCAGAGAGCGCAGCCGTGTTGATAAACGGGTAGTGCTTGTCAGATTAACAGAGGATAAAGGAAGAAGAGCCTTTTTTCATCACAGGGATTTTCATAAGCATATGATCCAGGCTGTGGTCAAGGATCTGGACGAAGAAGAAACTAAGGTATTGATCAAATGCCTCCGTAATATCTCCGCTTTTTTAGAGCAATAAAAAAACTGTTTCAGGATATAGGAATACGTCCTGAAACAGTTTTTTGATTTATTGATCCTGTTGTTTTAATTCACGTTTGTTAATGTACATTTTATGGTCTGCTTCTTTGATCGCATCTTCAATGACTTTTCCTTTATTAAGGACAAAACCGTGTGCAATTTCAATAGTAAAAGGCATTATTGAGGATTGATTGAGTGTATCACAGTAGTTTTGCAGTAACTGGATTCCACTGTTATAATCTGAAGTCGGATTTGGACCAGTCAGTATAACCAGGAATTCGTCCCCTCCCATACGGTAACATCTTCCTATATGACCGAAACTGTTTTCAAGTCCCTGAGCCGTGAGTTTGATCAGTTCATCACCCTTTTCGTGCCCATAATTATCATTCATTTTCTTAAGGTTATTGACATCAAATTGAATAATGCCAATGGGTTTTTGCTGCGCTGTCATATCGTTATAAAACAGTTTTTTGTGTTCAGCAAAAGCAGTACGATTATACAGACCGGTCAGATAGTCAGTCAAAGCCATTGCATGAACCATATCGGCTTTTAATCCCTTGGCGAACAAATTAGCCACCTGATTGAGCTGATAAACGATCAGACAGAACAGGAAGCAGAGGATTGCAATACGGGCATATAAGGTATAATCACTGTAAGAACCGAAATTATACTTATATATAGCAGTCAGGACACATAGGATCAAAATAGTGATAGCGAGGAAAACGAAGGCTTTTTTATCTTTGTTACCATCAGCATTGGTATAACTCATGATCAACTGCACGATCAAAGGCAGCATAAGAATGACCAGCACATGAGTTACACTCAGGGAATAATGGAATTCTACGATTCCAAACATATGCAGCGGTGTTGCAATCAACAGATTGATGCTTGCAACTATGGAAAATACTTTTGAAAGTACCTGCATTTTGGCTTTTTTAAGTCGATAACCTGCCAGCAGACCAAAAGGAATGGGAAGAGTGATCAACGAGAGATATCCAAGCAGATGAAAGACTTCAGAGTATCCAAAGAATAATTGCCATACCAGAGATTCCGCACTTGCCCATTGAGCTGAGAAGAAAGCCGCTTCACCAAGGTAGAGCAGATCTTTTCCGATATTAAATTTTTTGTGTACATAGGCATACATCAACATCAGTACAAGCCCCATCATCTGCAGGAAAACCGACAGCATAAAACCTGCAAAACGCTGGCTGGTAATGATACGGTATACATCCTTTGCAGTACCGGCATAGATGTTGTCGATCAGTCCATCTGTGTTAGTGTAACATGGTGTTGCTTCAAGACGGATCGTAGCGGTCGGGCTGGAAGAATCCAGTGATATGATATGCCAGCGGCTGCCCGGGGATGTTCCAAAGATCACATTCAGATCTTTGTCATCCTGAGAAACAAGAGAATCGTTTACATAAATATCAACAAACATATTACGGCTTCTGAACAGCAAAGCGGTATCCTTTTCTGTTACAGACAATGTACAGGTAACACTTTGTGATTGGGAAAGATCTGACTTATCAGTATGAAAAGAATCTAAAGAGAAAGCATTGCCGTTCTCATCTGTCCAGTCATTGATCAGATTGGTTACATGGTAGGTATCTGGAGAAGCAATATTAACAGCAATGCAAATGCAGGAATAGACACAGATGAAAGTAATTGCAATTGCGGCCAAAGAATGTGATGCTTTGTCCAACAATGAACGTATATTCATGAATAAACACCTTTCGTGTATTTTTGAAAACATTTTAAGATAATAGTAGAATCCTACTTATATATATGATAAAATATTTTTGTAAATATTCCAATTCTAAACGTTTGTTCGGCAAACATTAAAATTCGGGTCAAGGGGATGTCCGATGGGGTTGGAATCGTTGATTTTACAGGGATTCTGTAATGTATAAGGGGGAATTGAATATGGGTTTTGCGAAGATTAAAAAAATCGCCAAAAAGTACATGAATTATTGTGCAAATTGTGGAAGTCTTAGTTTTCAGTCAGGACATTGCGAAGAATGTGGCTGTACAAAGATGATGGAGACTCCGAAAAGGTATGGATTGACCAATCTTGCATGCATTAGTATGTCTGTGATGGATTTTGAAGCAATGAAGCAGGAATTCGAAACAGAATTTCAGGCTAAAATGGTGATTTGACAGGATAGGGAAATGATGGAAGGATGACTGCGGTCATCCTTTTTCTGACAGAGGAGCTGCAAAATGAAGAAGATGCGTTATATATGGATAGGAATTTTGCTGATCGTACTGACAGCATGCGGTATGAGCCAAAATGACAAAGCAGATACTGCGGAAGCTTCTACCGGTCAGATATTGGAGGTTCACTATATCGATGTTGGACAGGGAGATGCCACACTGATTAAGCTGGGAGATCATGCCATGCTTATAGATGCGGGAACGGAAGACAGTGGTACAAGGCTGCAGTTGTATTTGCAGAAACAGCAGGTAAGCAGTCTGGATTATCTGATCCTTACACATCCAGATGCAGACCATATTGGTGGTGGAGATGTTATGATCACCAAGTTTAACTGCGGCCAGGTCATGATGAGTAATTTTACCAAGGACACAGCCTCCAGCAGAGATGTAGAGTCTGCGCTGGCATACAAAGGATATCAGGCAATCACCCCTGAGGTGGGGAGTACCTATTCATTGGGAGATGCGGCATTTACAATAGTAGGACCGGTACAGACCGGTGAAGATGCAAATAACTCCTCTATTGCATTACTGCTGACTTACGGAAATACCAGGTTCCTTTTTACAGGGGATGCACAGGAGGCAGAGGAATCAGATATTCTGGCATCCGGTGTAGAAATACAGGCAGATGTTTATCAGGCGGGACATCATGGCAGCAGGACGTCGTCATCAGAGGAGTTTATGCTGGCTGTAGCGCCATCTTATGCGGTAATAAGCTGTGAAGCAGGTAATTCATATGGGCATCCGCATGCAGAAGTGCTTAACCGTTTTCGCAGCATGGGAATCAAGGTATTTCGGACAGATGAACAGGGAAGTATCATAGCATATTCAGATAGAGAAACGATTACCTGGAACGCATCGCCAAGTGAATCCTGGCAGGCAGGAGAACCACAGGGATCTTCATCAAAGGAAGTACAGGCACAACAGGAATATGTCCTGAATACCAATACTCATAAATTCCACTATGCAGATTGTTCCAGTGTGCAGGACATGTCAGAGAAAAATAAGCAGTTTAGTAATAAATCAAGGGAAGAAATCATTGCCGATGGCTATAAACCGTGTAAACGTTGCAATCCATGAGAAAGGAAGGGTAATATATGGGCAAAGAATATAATGAAATGGAACATTTGGAGAGGCAGATCATTAAAAGTTACAATGAATTGTTAAAGACTCTGCTGGAAGAAGGGGACATGGATACACTTGAGAGGGTTATTACAGATGATGAGTACAGAGAAAACCTGATGAGTATGCATACAGGCAGGCTTAAAAAAGAACATGAGTTATAAGGAACAGGGAAGGCATCGTGGTGAAGCCTTCCCTGTTTTTTGTTTTGCGATGTACACTCTTAATGTGATATGTTCTGTAATGCAAGCTTACGGCGATGGTGTCTGGCAAGACTTGCAAAATGATTGTAAAACCAGAAAGATTCTACTAATACATGATTGAAGATTCCTATTTTCTGTTTTACGGTACCTCTGTATTTGTAACCTCCGGTAGTCAGTACTTCTTTGCGTTTTACGCATGCGATCAGGTCAGATTCATGAGCAATTTCTGCTGGAATTTCTGTGTAGGCGGTTCCAACACAGTCAGCGTGGTGTGAATCACTGCCGCCAAAAATAGGCAGATCATATTGTCTGGCAAGTTCCATTGCGCTGGCATTGGATTCATCGGATTCACAGGAATTAAAACCTTCCAGAAAATCAAATTTTTCCATAATTTCAGGATGTTTTTTATATGCTTTGGCCTGGGTAAAGCTCAGATGTCGTTCTCCGCATGGATGTGCAGGACCTAAGATGCCACCATGCCTGTGAACAATATCCTGAAGAATCCTGACAGGCAGGCCACGACATTCAAGTAATTTGAGTTTGACCTGCTCAGGCATAATGATCAGAATATGTCCTGCATCTATGGTGTCATATTCAATACCTTTTAAGACTACAAAATTTTTCAGTTTATTTTTCAGGCGGTCCCTGTATCTACGGTAACCATTATAAGAATTATGGTCAGTAACCAACATACCGTCATAACCTTTCTCCTGAAGCAGACGGATATATTCTGCAATGGGGAGTTTGCCGTCGAGGGAACCTTCCTGTGTGTGACAATGTAAATCAAATTTCATATTTATGTGCCTTTCTTAACACAATCTGCATAGATACTAATATATACAGACGCAACGGTATCAGGTAGTCAGAATAGATACCTCTATAACCAACATTATTCTACAATAAAAAATATAAAGTATCAATTATCAGTTTATGGAAAATTCTTAAGAATAAATAATAAAATTTATCAAATCTTAATAATAGCTAAATTGACTTTAAAGAAAACAAAGAATATAATAATGGATTTAGAGGAAGGAGAGAAGCAACATGAAAAGTATGATAGCCTGGATAAAAGAGTTCTGTAAACAATATAAGGCATTGTGCATTATGGGACTTTATGCAGTTGTTTATTTGTTGGCTTTTTATTATTTGGAACACAGACAGGTGGCATATCACATTATTCATTTTGGAATTGATGCGTACATTCCATTTTGTGAATATTTCATTATTCCTTATCTGTTGTGGTTTGGTTATGTGGCGGTTACCGTCTGTTGGCTGTGCATCAGAGATAAGGAAGAAGGCGCTAAGCTTGTTGCTTTTCTGATCGCGGGAATGACTATATTTATTATTATTTCATCGGTATTTCCAAATGGATTGAATTTACGGCCAAAGACTTTTCCAAGAGATAATATATTTGTACATATGGTACGCAGGCTGTATGCCATTGATACTTCAACGAATGTAGTTCCCAGTATTCATGTATATAATTCTATTGGAATTATGATCGCTGTGTGGAGAACACATCTTTTGAAAAAACACAGACTGATCAAAGGAGCCATGGAGTTTCTGGGACTGAGCATTATCTGCTCAACAGTACTGATCAAGCAGCATTCTATGCTGGATGTGCTGACAGCATGCATTTTATCGTCTCTGGTTTATGCAATTTGTTATCGGAGTGAAACGGTGGAGAACGAAAGTCTCTCAGAAGCGGGTGCAAAAATCAGATTTTAATGAAATGAATACATATATTAAAAACGGCAGAATGGGGATTCTGCCGTTTTTGCGTATTAATGAGAAGCGAGATCTTTGGTAGAAAGCGCAGGAATGATAAATCTCTGGATATTATCGTAATCTTCCTCTGGCATGATATATACTTTACGGTTACTCTTTAATGTAAGCGTTACTGCTTCCTTATCTCCGTTCACGGTATTGCATACGTCATCAAAATTCTCTCTCAAATTGTTAAAACTAATATCTTTCATAGGGGGGCCTCCTTAAACATGTTGTCACTTGGGGAATTAATATAGTGACTTTCTCAATAATACATAATTTTGTTTAGAAATTCAAGCAGTAAATGTAATATTATGTTAATAATTTTTAAAATTGTGAATGCTGACATATAAAACATGGAAAATATTGTGCAATATTTGGTAAAAATAGAACAATTATAAATAATGTAAGATAATAACAAGAAAAATAGTTCTAATTATGGCAATATGTAAAATAAACGTTTGTTTAGATTAAAATGTGCATTAAAAAAACTCCTGCTGTGCAGGAGCTTTCTGTTATACTTATGGCGTTAAGGTCACATTCCCTCTCTCAAAGATGTCATTCCTGATGTCATTCCAAGTTGTCTGTCCCGATGTCAATTTCCAAGTTGTCTGTCCCGATGTCAATTTCCAAGATGCCAAAACCAAGCTGTCGTTACCATAGATGTCATATCCAAGTTGTCTGACTAAGCTGTCATTACCATGTAAGCTAAAAGCCGTATAATCTAGTAATTATCCAAGTAAAAATGTAAAGTAGTATATTTCATTGTGTCGGTCGGCTTCCCCAAAGGGGTGCAGGAAATGTTTACCGTTAATTTCCATATCCGATATAACAAGGTTAGTATAGCATAACTTTACATAATATGATATGGAAATAATAACAAAAATATTTTGGTAAATTTACATAAAATTATAGGTTTATACTTATTTATGTAATAATATTGCAACATAATGCATTTTTATTCAATTTAAGGGAGAAAATTTTCAAAAATATACAAATCGAAGAAAGGGGCAATTTCCTGTAATTCTTCTTTGGAGCGGACAGTCCATGCAACTCTGAGTGAACGATAGAGGCTCCCGCAAAGAACTCTTGACAATTCCTTTCGATGCAGACAGTTATAAGCCACGAAATCAGGAGAAGCATAGCAGTTTCCAATCAGGTGAGACAGCAGAAAACGCGGGAATGTCAGTTTTTCACGGGTAAAATCTTCAGAAAGCTGACCTCTGACAATATCTGGTCTGTGTCTGCGATACCAGAAAACAGCTAATGGATGAAAAGATTCGATACAATAAGGACCATTATAATCTGCAAGGATGGCATTGCAGATACTGCATAACTTATCAGAATTTCCCTGTTCTACTTTATATTCTATAATTAAAGGGACACGCCCATTGACCAGATTGAGAACATCGGTAAAAGCAGGAATTTTTTCATTAGTGCCAAGTAAAGAAAATTGCTGTAGTTCTTCATAAGTATAATCTCTGAGATATCCATCTACACCACACATTCTTTGCAGACTGTCATCATGAAATACAACAGGAATTGAGTCTTTGGTCAGATGAACGTCAAATTCAATTCCATAATTATGTTCAATGGCATTTAGAATTGCTGTTCGGGAATTTTCCGGAATGTTACCTTTATAAGAAGCGGGAGCCTTCGGATTCATATTATGAAGCCCTCTGTGCGCATAATAATGTCCTTTCAAAGGAGAATAATCAGGCCGGTTAAACAACCTGGGTTTGATAGAGAACAGATACAGAATCAGAATAACAATAATAGTAATACATAATATTTTCATTCGTAGACACCTCCTGTTAAAGCACTTTCTATGGGTGCACTGCAAGTATAGCACTTATTTTGGAAAATGGAAGGGATTGTTGTACTTTGATTTTATTTAGTATACAATAGAAAAGTAGAGATTTCGAGAGAGGTAGGTAATACATGAGAAGGAAAATTGTATGTGCATTGTTGACCGCAGCCATGGTGCTGCAGACAGTAGGATGTACCAGTATCAATACCGCGGCAGGTGCTGTACTGGATAGGGTGTCCGGACAGAAGCAGAATGAAGAGGAACAGAGTACGGCAGATGCTGTGGATAAGACACAGGTTCGGTATCAGGACGATTATTATGATTATGTAAACAGTAATCTGCTGGATAAGATCGACCTTGCAGATACAGATGCGCAATGGACGTGGTTCGGTGAACTGAGTGCTGTTGCAAATGAAGAAATGGAAGACATTATAAAAGAAGTGGCGTCTTCTAATGAATCATACGAAAAAGGAAGTTCAGAACAGAAGATCAGAGATATGTATGACTGTGTCAGTGATATGGATAATCGTAATGAAGTAGGATTGGGACCGCTTCAGCCACACTTGGATCTGATCCGTAATGCAGCTACAATAGACGAATATGTGGATGCCCTTGCACAGTTGAGTGGTGAATTCGGATTCAGCAGTGTAGTAGGAGGTTATTACATAGATCAGGATCTGGCAGATTCTTCGAAATATGCAGTCTATCTGATGTATGCCGATACACTGATCGGTAAAGAATATCTGGAGAGTGAAAGTTCCCAGGATTATGTAAATATGTATTTTGACTACGTAAGCAATATGTTTCAGGAGTTTGGTATGACAAAGGATGAAGCAGAACAGACCAGTGATGATATTGAAGCATTACTGAGAGATATCTGTGCATCCACACTTTCGGCAGAACAGTATTATGATCCTTCTATTACATATAATGTTTTTACCAAGGATCAGTTGCAACAGCTTTATACTAATATAGATGTGGATAAGATGTTAAAGACTTTGAAGATAGATTCTGTTGATACATATATTGTATCGGATGTGGAACAGGCCAGGAAAATCAATTCACTTCTGACAGAGGATAATCTGGAATTATTAAAGAATTTCTCATCTTTTGTCATGTTAAATGATGTAGCTGAATATTCCACTCAGAATTATGCAGCATTGAAGAATCAGATAGACAATCAGTTGCATGGAGTGACCGGAACCAAAAGTGATGAGGATATCTGGATGGATCTTACACAGGATATGCTTCCATGGGATTTTGGTAAGATCTATGTAGAGGAACATTTCTCTGAACAGAGTAAACAGGATGTAGAGGCGATGATCTCACGCATTATTGATGAATATGAAACAATCATCAACAGACAGGAATGGATGAGTGATGCGACCAAACAGAAAGCAATCCGTAAACTGGAGACAATGGCTGTTAAGAGTGGCTATCCGGATGAATGGCCGGAGAGTATGGAAATGATGCAGGTTACACCTGTTTCAGAAGGGGGAAGCCTGTTATCCAATATGCTGGTCAATATGCAGGTTACGATCGAGGACAGTTTACAGAAACTGGATGGAGAAGTGGACAGAAGCCTGTGGGGAATGACACCACAGACGATCAATGCCTATTATGATCCGTCTAATAATGAAATTGTATTTCCGGCGGCAATTTTACAGCCACCATTTTATAATCCGGAGGCTGATGATGCAGTAAATATCGGTGCAATTGGATTTGTCATTGCTCATGAGATCAGTCATGCTTTTGATGCAAATGGTTCCAAGTATGATGAGTATGGTAATTATAATGAGTGGTGGACAGAAGAAGAAACACAGAAATATAATGACTTATCACAATCTATTATAGACTATTATAATAATTATGAAGTTATGGGTGTCCATGTAAATGGCTCTCTGACTTTATCGGAGAATATAGCAGATCTGGGTGCAATGACTTGCGTGACTTCTATTATAGGGGATAACAAAAAGTCACTGGATCAGGCATTCGGACAACTGGCATATATCTGGGCAAGTGTGGAAACAGCAGGATATCAGTTATACCTGCTCAATAATGATACGCATTCACCTAATAAACTAAGGGTTAATGCAGTATTGAGTTCCTGTGATGCCTTTTATGATGTATATGATATTGCCGAAACAGACGGCATGTATGTGGCACCACAGAACAGAGTGGGAATCTGGAAATAAAGAATCACAGCATAAGGAGATGGCATGATGAGTAAAAAGGGGAAAAGAATCACTGCAGCAATTATGGCGGCACTGTTTATGAGCATACAGGCAGTGCCAATGCAGACGATGGCGGCGCAGGACTATACGGTAACCGCCTCAACGAGTGTATTGTACAGTAACAGTAAGACAGTAGTTTATGCCAAACCGGATATCAGTTCTGCAATTATTACTTCGATAAAGGCAGGAGTGCCGGTATCGGTAACCGGGGTGACTTCAAATGGCTGGTTTCAGGTATCATTAAACGGAACTTATTATATTCCGGGTTATGGACTGGAAGAAAAGAATGCAACTGCTTCAAATGACAATAACAGTGTAAAACTCAGCTATACGGATGATGAAATCAAGAAAATGACTAAAGGAACGTTCAGTTTTTATCAGAATACACAGCTTAGGGCATTTACCAGAGAAGAAGTACAGGATATGGATGACAATACATATATAAAGTATCTGGATTCGTTCCTGATCGGAAATGCTATGGTAGATTATTGCATATTGCAGGACAGTGGTGTGACATTAAAGACAGAATATGATAAAAAGGCAGCGACAGATTCACAGGTTGCTGCCATGACCATGAAAGATTATCTTGCCAATTACCGTAATGACTATTTAAATGACAGTATGTGGGGACCTGCCAGAAATGAAGAGGGACTTAAGGTTATATTAAATCGAGCAATTCGATATGAAATATCTTCTTTCAGTACTATGTATAAAAATACTGTAATTGGTGAAGACGAAGTCAGGATGGAGAAAGTATTAAGTGACCTGATCCAGACAATGAAAGAGGAACAGGGTGTGACATTTACTTATAAAAAGAGTTATGGAACATACGAGAACCCGGATGGACGCAGTACTTCCGGATGGTTAGTTGAGTTTACGAAGAAATAGGAGCAAAAGACATGCCATCAATGAACAGCAGGGCAAAAGGCAGGAGACTGGACGGATATTATCCGGAATATGTATTGTTTGATATAGAAACTACGGGGTTGAGTCCGGTGTATGATGAGATCATTGAATTATCCGCAGTGAAGGTGAAGGATGGCAATATCATTGATACCTTTGATACACTGATCAGACCGGACAGGAAGATACCCCGGTCGGCCACAGTAGTGAACGGAATTACTAATGATATGGTAAAGGATGCGCCGACACTGGAACAGAAAATGCCCGATTTTCTGGAATTTATCAGAGGATACAAACTGGTTGGACATAATATCCATACTTTTGATACGAATTTTATTTATGATGCGGCACTTAGTTTATGTGGTGTACAGGTCAGTAATGACTATGTGGATACTTTGTACCTGGCAAGGAGGTGCCTGCCACAGCTTGATCATCACAGGCTGGGAGATGTCTGTGATTATTTTGGGATTGGTACAGAAGGAGCACACAGAGCGCTTAATGACTGCATTATGAACCATAAGTGTTATGAGAAGCTGGGAGAACTGCTTCACACAGATCATGAGGTGACCAAAGATCATATTGCCAGTGCGGATAAAGATGGTAACTTCTATTGCAGGGCGGTACATGCAATACTTAACTACAGGGAAGATCAGCAGGTATGTGGCAGGGGATGTCCCTGTTTTGTTGGTACGGATGAAAAAGGCTATCCTGTATGCAGATATCAAAGCCTGGAATCATTGGAAAAGCCGACCAGAAGTCCCCGTGTTATGTATAAGAGAACAGAGCAGGCAATAGCGAATGGTATCGTGCCTCTTTTTCCAAGAACACAGAGAATGGAAGAATTCTATAAACCGTATGCCTTTGCTGCCAGGGCACATAAGGGGCAGGTACGCAAGGGAACTCAGATACCATATCTTACACATCTGATCACCACCATGAATTATTGTATCCAGCTTACAAATGACAGGAATGTGCTGACGGCTGCGATACTTCATGACACGATAGAAGATACGGAAGTAACGTATGAGGATATCCATGAGGAATTCGGAGCGAAAGTAGCATCATATGTGGATGAGGAAACGGAAGATAAACGGCAGGAGCTTCCGGCAAAGGATACGTGGGAGGTTCGAAAACGTGAGACGATAGAACATCTCAGGCATGCTTCCAGAGAGGTGAAGATGCTGGTATTGTCCGATAAGACGGCTAATGCAGAGTCTATGCTTCGTGAGTGGAGACGAAAAGGTGATGCGATATGGAGCAAATTTAACCAGCCGGATAAAGAGAAACAGGCATGGTATTATCGTTCCTGCAGGGACGCATTACAGGAATTTACTGACACAGGTGTCATGAAATGTTTTGAAAAATACATAGGGGAGTTATTTGGATGAAAATGAAGATGAAACATACAATATGGAAAAAGACAGGGGCAGTGATAACAGCACTGGCTCTTGGTATAGGGTGTCTGTTTGCAGTTCCAGTGACTGCACAGGCAGCAGAATACAGCATTACTCCGATATCAGCAGTATTGTACACAGGAAGTGGAGCAGAGCTATTCTCACAGCCTGATCCATCTACAGTTGTGACTGTATTGCCGGGGGATATGCCCGTTCAGATAACCGGAGCAACCAGTAATGGATATTTTCAGGTCATAGTAAATGACGGAATTTATTATATCTATGGAAAGGCTATGTCAGCAGCAACAGGAACTACTGCGTATAAACTGACCAGTATTGATGCCAGATCAGCACTGGTTGGAGATGCTGCAACAGGACAGCTCATATATGCACAGAATCCTTATGAGAGGCTTGCACCTGCCAGTACGACTAAGATCATGACAGTACTTCTGGTCATGGATGCGATTGCCCAGGGGCAGTTAGCATTGGATACTCCATTGGTGGTATCTCCTACAGCAGTAGCGGGAATTCCTTCGGATGCAAGTCATGTATCACCAAGGATTCGGGCAGGAGAAGTCATGAATGTACTGGAACTGTTAGAATGTGTGATGCTTTCCTCTGATTGTCATGCATGTAATGTTCTGGCAGAGGCAGTAGCGGGCAGTGTCAGCAATTTTGTTGTGATGATGAATGCAAGAGCAGCGGCACTTGGTTGTACAGAAACGAATTTTGTCAATACTAGTGGTTATCCTGAGGCAAACCATTATACCAATGCATATAGTCTGTTCCTGATCACGAAGGAAGCATATAAGTATCCGGTGTTTCAGACAATAGCAGCTATGCCGGCGGCAGTGATCCCGGCAACGAATCTGGCTCCGGCACGTAATCTGGAGACGACCAATGCACTTATGAAGGCATCGGAATATTATAATCCCTATGCCATAGGTGTAAAGACCGGTTCAGCACAGTCCTCCGGATTATGTCTGGTAGGGGCTGCAAGAAAAGGTGACAAGACTGTCATAACTGTAGTTCTGGGAGCTGCCAATAAATTAATGAGTGATGGAACAAAGAAGAAATTACAATTCAGTGAAACGAATAAACTGATTGATATGGGACTTGCAAATACTGCGAATAACTGATTAGAAACTGTGGTAATCAGTTATAACTATTCTCAAATACCCCGCCTTTTACTATACTGAAATTATCAGATATAAGAGGAGGGGTATTTTATGCAGCAATTATTTCAGGCGATTAATCAGGTATTTACATTTATTGGACCATTATCCGATTTCCTGTGGGATTTTCCTACTAATTTTGAGTGGTATCAAAAAATTCCCATATTGGGAAATTTCTCACTGGCAGTGATTCTGCTGTTGGGGAGTGGCATTTTCTTTACATTCAAATTGGGGTTCATACAGGTTACACATTTTAAAAAGGGTGTTAAGCTGATTGCAAAGCGTAAGCATGCGGCAATAGGAATTTCTTCTGGCGCAGCCTTTTTCCTCAGTACGGCAATGCGTGTAGGACCGGGCAACATTGTGGGTGTAACGGGAGCGATTGCGGTAGGCGGTCCGGGAGCACTGTTCTGGATGTGGGTATCTGCATTTTTTGGTATGTCGATCGCGTACGTGGAGAGTGTGCTTGCACAGATTTTTAAAGAAAAGAAAAAGGATGAATTTGTGGGCGGTCTGCCTTTTTATGGAAAGAAGTTATTGGGAAATCAGGCATGGGTAGGTGTCGCATTGTCTGTGCTGTACATACTCTATGCAATGTGCTGTCTGCCTGCTCAGGGCTATAATGTTGTATCTTCCATCGGTGAAATGGCAGGGATTATAACAGGAACAATGATTCCTGTGGATAGTGCTTTTTCTTATATCGTGGCAACAGTTATAGTAGTTGCAACAGCGATTCTGGCCTTTGGCGGAATCAAAAAAGTAACCAGAGTAACGAACAAAATGGTACCGGTCATGGCTGTCGTATATATACTGACAGTTTTAGTACTGATCCTGTTAAACCTCAATCAGCTTCCTTATTTCTTTAAGGCTGTATTTGGTGGTGCATTTACTGCCAGAGCAGTATTTGGGGGAACTTTTGGTACTGTGTTGGTACAGGGTGTCAAGAGGGGATTGATGTCTAACGAAGCAGGTCAGGGTACGATCACGATGCCGGCAGCGGCAGCAGATTGTGAAGATCCGTGTGATCAGGGAATTATCTCCGCAGTAGGTGTATTTCTGGATACGATGGTAATTTGTACGTTATCAGGATTTGTAGTGATCATGGCGCATTGCTGGAGCACAAGTGAAGCCGCAGAGTGGGAAGCTCTGGATAAACTGGGTAAATTTAATGCATCTATTGCACAGCTTACACCGGGTACAGCTATGAATAATGTCATGACGATACTGGTGTCCTTCTGCTTTTGCCTGTTTGCTTATACCTGTCTGATCGGCATGATTACTTTCTCTGAAATAGCAGCGAACCGTATCAGTCAATCCATGAAGCTGACACAGGGCATCCGTATTCTGGGTATTTTTACAGTGACTTTCGGAATTTTGTGCAGTCTGGCAGGACTGGAGCTTGGCAATCTGTGGGCATTCTCTGATCTGGGAAATATCCTTATCGTGTTTGCTAACATTCCAATCCTGTATCGCGGTTCTGATTACGTGATAAAGGCAACGAAGCATTATAAAGCAGCAGATGGGACACCGTTTACTTCCAGGACAATCGGAAGTGAAGAATTGTACTGGGACGAGAAGAAATAATATGATATAATGAGCGTTAGTGAGGGGGAACATGCTTGCATGCTCATCCCGAACGGCGAATGGCGATCATGAACGAAGTTCATGATATAATGAACCCCAAGGAAAAACAAGCGGCTGCGAAGCAGACATTTGTTTTTCTGGGTTCATTAGCGAACGAACATCCTGCAAAGCAGGATGTAGAGTGCGATAGCATGGATTCGTGAGCTTGTGATATAATTCTCGGAAAGGTAAGGATAACATATGGCAGAAGCAATCGTAACATTGAAAAGGGGAGAGGGCAGAAGCCTAAAAGCAGGCGGCTTATGGGTATTTGATAATGAAATAGATACAATTGTGGGTACATTTACAAACGGTGATATTGTAATTGTACATGATTTCGACGGATATATGATGGGAAGAGGCTTTATCAACCAGAATTCCAAGATACGTGTCCGTATGATGACCAGAGATAAAGAGCAGCAGATCAATGAAGCTTTTCTCAGAAACAGAGTACAGGCAGCATGGAATTACCGTAAAGATACTGTGGATACTGCTTCCTGCCGTGTAATATTTGGAGAAGCGGATTTTCTGCCGGGAATCGTAATTGATAAATACGAGGATGTACTGGTAGTAGAATCTCTGGCTCTTGGTATTGACAGATTCAAGGAAACAATAGTCAGATTGTTAAAAGAATGTATGGCAGAGGATGGTATCAGCATTCGCGGTGTATATGAGAGAAGTGATGCCAGGGAACGAGAGAAAGAAGGACTTCTGAAGGTAAAAGGCTTTATCGGAGAGCCTTTTGATACGAATATTGAAATCGTGGAAAATGGTGTTCACTACATGGTAGATGTGGAGAACGGTCAAAAGACAGGTTTCTTCCTGGACCAGAAGTACAACAGACTGGCAATGCAGAGAATCTGTAAAGGTAAGAAGGTATTGGACTGCTTCACACATATGGGAACTTTTGCGCTCAATGCAGGAATAGCAGGAGCAAAAGACGTGACAGGACTCGATATATCCGAGTATGCGATAGAGCAGGCGACTAGGAATGCCGAACTCAATCATTTGCAGGATACGGTTCATTTCCGCTGTGCCAACGTACTGGATGAATTGCCTAAGCTGGCAGCAGCCGGAGAACAATATGATGTAGTAATTCTTGATCCACCAGCTTTTACAAAATCCAGAGAGGCGACCAAAAACGCAATCAAAGGTTATCGTGAGATCAATATGAAGGGCATGAAGCTTGTAAAAGACGGCGGATATCTGGCAACCTGTTCCTGCTCTCACTTCATGACACAGGAATTGCTGGCTAAGACCATCAAGGAAGCTGCAAAGGCAACCCATAAACGTCTGCGCCAGGTAGAGTTCAGAACCCAGAGCCCCGATCATCCGATACTGTGGGCAGCGGATGAGAGCTATTATTTGAAGTTTTTCATCTTCCAGGTTGTTGATGAGAAGTAAGGACTGGAAAGTGGCGGTAATGCTTGATTTATAAGGGATGGAAGGTGTTTGATGTTTACAGAGAAAACCTCGTAAAGTATCGCAAAATATCACAAAACCGTGATTCAAAGTGGTAAGAAAAGTGGTAAGTCTGAGTGGTAAGCACCTGAAATATAACGAGTGGTAAGCTTATGGGGAAAACGGTATGTTCTATCCTTTTCTTTTTCAAATAAGAGTTGATATTATTATGGTGGACAGAAAAACAACTTACAAAAAGTTACAAATATATACGGAATGACTACGGTATTGAGACTTTTTTTGAAAAGGAAGTTATGATATTATTATCATGGAAGTAATGAACAGAGAGTGATCGAGATAATTCGGTTGCTCTTTTTTATTGTGAAGGGGGTTACATGTGCTATAATAAAACAAATTAACAAATCGGAAGTTGTGGAGGTAGAAAAACATGTATAGAATATATAGTGCACTTATCGAAATTGTTGCGGCAGCTGTTTTTATAATTCCTATTTGGTGCATATATAACAAGTTATGTTTTCATAGCTGGAAACGAACTATTATTTATATGGTATTTGGGTTTTATTTTACTGCAGTCTTAGCACTTGTAGGCTTTCCTAATATAACATCTCTGAAAATTGATTTTGCAGTGAACGTTATCCCGTTTTTTGATATGGTTTCGGATTTCATTAATGCTTGTTTAAATATACTTTTATTTATTCCATTTGGTTTCTTTTTGCCGATATTGTGGGATAAATTTAGAAACATTAAAAATATTGCCTTAATGGGATTTATAGCTACAAGTTTAATTGAAATATCACAGATTTTTACTTTTAGAACGAGTGATATAAACGATATTATTACAAATACTGTTGGTACTATAATTGGATATTTTATTGTACATAGGATAACTGATAATTTTACGAAGCGAATCTTTTCAAATTCAAAAATGGGTGACTTTTACATAATATGTGTATCTGTAGCACTTATTATGTTCTTCCTTCAACCATTTATTTCATCATTGTTATGGGAAATGGTGCTGTAACTTCCCGTTTTCCACTCTGAAAACTTAACTGAATAACCACAGCACGAACCGCTGCTACATGGAAG
>ULWY01092289.1_pt1 | contig 61992 bp, 66 predicted proteins | sample 1960761 | NCBI WGS metagenome assembly ULWY01 (sample SAMEA4835824, study PRJEB28245) | human gut metagenome | biome: gut microbiome; material: fecal sample | place: Denmark | collected 2008 | reverse complement strand
TCAAGAGATTGACGAAAAAAATACCTCAAGTAAAATTAGATTATTACTGACCTGGCTAGTTGGTAAAATCTAACGAATACAAGAGGTATCTACAATGAATATTAAAGGCTAAAGAAGAAAAATCAAGTTTTATCAGTAAACATTTTTGAACAGCAAGATATTATTGCAAAAGCTGATGCTATTAAGGCAGGGTTAAAAGCATATTGTGAAAGTATTTAATTTTTTTTCAGTAGTCATAAAGACAACTTCTTTATGATTTGCTATTCTTATTCTATCATAATGGTTAGGATAAACACGGATTGCTTTTTGATAGATAAAGTAAAGAGTCTAAGTTTTTTGACTTGGGATGATAGAACAAAAAAAATGAATTATTAATTCATTGTGTTTACTATAATAACCTTGACTTATCACCAAGAATTGATATAATGACAATATAGTGACATGTCAAATAAGAGAGGGATTATTATGGCTACGAAATCAATACAAGGAAATACAGATATAGCTAAAAAAATTAAGATGAGAAGAAATGAATTAGGGCTTACAATTGAAGAAGCAGCAAAACGCGCTGGTGTGGGTACAAAAACATGGTGTAGATACGAGGCTGGTGAGTCAATTAGACAAGATAAATATAAGGGAGTTTGCAAGGCTTTAAATTGGATCAATACAGTAGAAGCTGAAATAGCAGAGAAATATAATATGAGTGAATGGCGTAATTCGGGAGTGTGGTCAAGTTATCTTGAAGAAAACTATGGTGAAATTGCAGCAGCTTCTTTTGCTATAGGAAGTGATATATTATTAGATCAAATTCAAGATGATATGGTAGAATTGACAAAAATGTCTGCGCATTCTCATATTGGTCAGATAGATATTTCGTTCTTGGCAGATATGCTGCCTAGACAGTTTTGTATGAAGTATGATTATGATTTCTTATATGTGTTATATGTTACACTTATTAGAATGAGACAAAGTGCTCATGATGGTATGGAAATAAAAGCTTATAGTGTTTTGGAAGAATTGATTATATATTTAACGGTACAGAATTCACAATTTTTGTTGGAATGTAGTGATATTGACTTACCAAGTGATTGGAATGAGTGGGTGTTTGATTTATTTGGTGATATGGATATTATTTCATTTTTGTTTTCTGATTCGTATTTGCCTCTAGATCATACTTATCATTTTGATCATTGGATGGATAAGAGCTTTTGGGAAAAATAAATTTTACTTTTAGCAAAATATCGTACAGAGGATGATGTTTTGTAGAGACGTATCAATAGAAAATTTATTTATTTCGGAACATTAGAAATAGTTGAAATGACAACGGAAGGGGCTACATGGAATGATAGATATATATACAGAAAAAAAAGACTCAAAGGACTGGATACTTCAAAATGACTTGTATTTCAATTTGAATACAGGCAATGAAGAAATGTCACAAAAGGAAATTAATTTAATCCAGCAGATAGATGAAGCGAAGCTGACACCAGATAAACATATTGAAACCAAGTATGGTTTAGGTACAATCCGTAATCTGTCATCTGGTTGCAAGACATTACTTAATATTGTGAAGCATCCTGATAAGGTGGTAAATATCGAAGAATGTGGTCCAAATGTGCTAAGAATCATTTTTGCTATGGATAATATAAAGGTTTATATGTCCAGACCAACGCTTTTTGACATGCCAGATGATGTAAAAATTAGATTCAATGATTCTGATATAGTTACTGGCGGAAGAGGTTATAATGCCTGGTGGAGTAAAGAGTATGAGAGGAGAGAGGCAGATGATTTATAATAATATTACATTTAAAGCAGATCCATTTTCATACGATTTAGAATTTGATGACAGAATTACACTTGTTGGTGGAGACAGTGGGAGCGGTAAAACAGTACTTTATGAAATGCTGGAGGATATAAGATTAACAGACGAATATAAGGCAATCAAATTATTTAATTACAAATCAGATGAGTTCTTAGAAGCAATAAAACGGTGTAGAGATAGTTTTATTGTGATAGATAATGCAGATTATCTGATTAATGATGATGTCAGGAGATTCATTAATTTTGAGTTATCAAATCAGTATATGCTTTTCCTACGAAACTGTGACGGACTCAATGTATCTAATAAAAGTTTTAAGGTACTAAAGTTAGATAACAACAGGATAACACTGGAAGAGGAGCTGTGATATGAGATATTTATGGACAGAAGATACAGGTGCAGGGCTTCACTTCTGGAAATTAGTTAATCGGCTTTTCTTTGATAATGAGCTTGTGGTTGAGAGTAAAGGTAGCAATCAAGGATTATTGGATGCAGTGTTAGATTTGGATGTTAAAGCGGATGATAAATATTATATAGCATTTGATTATGTGGTTGATAATCAGGATATTCGTAACAAATATCGTGTATTGAAATCAATAGAAGAAAAGTCAGATGAAAATATTATAATTTTAGATATGATTTGTTTTGAATATCTGATTCTTGCTTTCGATAAGCTGGTGGAATGGACAGGCACTGGAAAGACAGATAAAATCAAAATTCGGGAGGAAGTTTTGGCAGCAGTTGAGAACCATAGGATCAATTTATCAAAGATTGATGGCGAGAAGACATTGCAGTTCATAGCAGGTTTTAAGAGATATTCTACAGAACGGGTGATGAAATCATTGGTTGGTGAATTTACGCAAAACGAAAAGTGGTCTGTTAATGGTGCTCTTATGGGTGGGTGCTGGTATAAGGATTGTTGTGTGTCAGAGTATACAGACAGTCTTAGGTGTGGTAAGCCTGAGATTGAAGGTGGGGATGAGAAGATGAGGATGCTGATACAGTCGGAAACAGTTAGAAAATTATTAAAAATAGTGCATGATAAACATATTGGATAAAAAATTACGACATTACATTATCAGGAGTGTGTGGATTATGCAAGTGAGGGAGGTTTGAAATATCAAAATTAAACATAGATCAACAAACAATAAAAGAACTATTTTCCAATAAAAAATCGGACTTTTTAATACCAGATTATCAGAGACCATATGCATGGGAAGAGTCAGAATGTCAAACATTATGGGATGATATATTTGTATTTGCGAAAAGTAATTATACAAGTGCTAGAGTATTTAGAACAGTATAAAATATAGCATGTATTGTGTAGATGAGCATTTAAATTATATATAAGCATAATAATACTATTTGACGGAAGAAGGTATTTTATTGGATAAATTTAAAATGTTGGATTTATTCCATGCTTCCAATGATGAAGCAGGGGATGTGGTTTTATCTGAAATTCTACCAGAGGTGGTTAAGCAGTATGGTGAGTGCCTAGTGGGAGAAGGTATTGCAACCTTAGTAGGGGAAGTCGTAGGAGCAATATGTCCTAGAGCTAATAATATTCGTTTAGGTTATAAGCAGAACAGACTAGAAAGAAATATCAATAAAACTTTTTCTATGATTAATGATAGACAAAAAGAAATTAATGACAGAATATTAAATTTAGAAGAAAATCAACATAAGTATTTAAACAGCATAACAGAAATGCTATTGGATCAAATTGTAGATGAAATTCAGGAAAAGAAAGTTGATTACAATGTGAAAGGATATATCAATTTAATTAAAAGCGATAATATTAATGAAGATGTTGCTTTGATGTTCTTTAAAACGTTATCACAGTTAAGCGACTTGGATATAAGAGTGCTTAGACTATATTCTTTTGAATCTGATGAGACAGCACATGATATAGTTACACGGATACATATTTCCTATGATCAATTAAAATTAGTAAAAGAAAAGTTAGAAAGATTTGGGCTATTACAAAGTAAAAATGAAGAAATACACGATGGAAATTTGGATTTAATAGTAAAGTATTTACAGGATATTGAAAAAGAAAGGAAAAAGAGTAAACCTAAAGATATTAAGCTTCCGAATCTTAAAAAGATATCTTCTTCAGATTCATATAAAATAACGTCTTTAGGAAAAAATTTTCTTGAATTAATAACAGAGTAGAGATAACTGATATAAAATAAGTGTAATTTGTCATAACAGTGAGGTAAGAGAGTGTTAATTTTAAATGTGCCATATGAAGAAAAAGACGAGGCAAAAGCACTTGGGGCAAAATGGAATCCCGGCATAAAGAAATGGTATGTACAGAACAGGGAAGATTACTCTAAGTTTTACAAGTGGATTATACAACAGGGAAACATAGTTGTATGTAATAATCTTTATGTACTTGAAGGCAGGCAGATGTGTTTTAAATGTGGCAAAGAAACAAGAGTAATTGGTTTTGGAATAGAAGATTTTTATGATTTTAGCGATTATAATATGGAGGACAACTCATTAGGTGAGGTTGAGTACTGGAGTGATGTAATAAGAATTGCAGGTCCGATAAATCCTATTCCAGAGAAAATACTTACATACCTTCAAAAGAACTATAACTATAAAATGAGATATTCCAAAACAACAAATGAAAGTCACATAAACAATTGCTGTGATAATTGTGATGTGCTTCAGGGGGATTTTTATTTATACTCCGAGGTGGATAGTCCTTTTTGGATAGATTCAGAGGAAAAAGTAAAAGATTTGAAGATATATAAGATACCATTGAGACAGGATATTATAGTAGATGCGAATTTTGGATATTCAAATACGGACGAGTGGCTAAAGATGTATGGAAATATAGAATTATTAGATATCGATAATATGGCATAAAAGAAATATTTGTACAGTGTTTTGCAAAAATTGTGAATATGATGTCTTGGAGGTATGCCAATATGCGAGATTCGATTGAAAACATATCACAGTTGCAAAAACAGTTGAACGACCTGCAACTGGAAAATCAGATATTAAAAAATATATTGGATAGGGCAGGATTGTCATATCATATTGAATTGTCGGCATATAGACAAAGTGATAATAAAGAAACTTATGATCCGGAACAGGGAAAAAGAATTATTCATCCGCAGGTAATAACAGAAAATATGGCAAATCAGTTTTTTTATATGTTTTGGGGAAGACAGGATGTCTATGCAAAGCGTAGTGTTAATAAGGAAACTGGAAAGGCAGCATATTATCCTCAGTGTAATAATTTCTGGACTAATGTATGTCATAAGAAGATAAAAGATGGTGTTAGCTGTAAGGATTGCAAGAATCGTTCATACAAGTTAATAACAAAGAAAGATATATTAAATCATTTGCAGGGAAATGCTTATAATGCATCAGATGTAATAGGTGTTTATCCTCTTCTTAGTAATGGGACATGCCGTTTTATGGTATTTGATTTTGATAATCATGATAAGAGAGCAGAAGAGAAAGATTTTGCAAATATTGATGATACATGGATTGAAGAAGTTGAGGCTATGAGAGAAATCTGTGTATTAAACGGAATAGAGCCATTAGTAGAACGCTCAAGGTCTGGAAAAGGTGCACATATATGGATATTTTTTGATAAGCCGATAGCTGCTTCTTTGGTAAGAAAGTTTGGTTTTACTTTGTTGGACAAAGGAGCAGAACAGGTTAATTTAAAATCTTTTAAATATTATGACAGAATGTTGCCTGCGCAGGACTCGTTACCGGATGATGGTTCAGTTGGTAATCTGATTGCACTGCCACTGCAGGGAAAAGCCTTGTTGGATGGGAATAGTGCATTTGTTGATGGTAATTGGAATGCTTATCCTAATCAATGGAAAATTATGTTTAACAAACCAAGATTATCGCAGGAATTTTTGGAAGAGAAAATAAAGGAATGGTCAAATTCAGTTAATGATATAGATGTGAACACTGATGAGGATGATAGAGAAAAACCTTGGGACAGAGTGTGGCATTTTAATAAAAATAATGTAGATGGAAAGTTACATATTACATTGTCAAATGGAATATATGTTGACAATACCAATTTGAAAGCATCGATACAGAACAAAATTCGGAGGATGGCAGCAATTAGTAATCCGATATTTTATAAAAATCAGGTGATAGGCACATCTAATTACGATACATCGAGATGGATATATTTAGGAAAAGATCATTTGAGTGGGTACATACAGATACCAAGAGGACTGTACGATGAACTTTTGGAGCACGTAAACCAGACAGATATTAACTATGAGATTGAAGATGAGCGTCAGCAGGGAAGAAACATTAATGTAGCTTTTCATGGTGAATTGCGTCCTGAACAGGATATGGCATTGAAAGGACTAACTAAGTACGACAACGGAATACTTTATGCTACGACCGCATTTGGTAAAACTGTAGTAAGCAGTGCAATAATTGCACAAAAGAAAGTAAATACATTGATTATTCTTGAATCTTCCGCGCTGATGGAGCAGTGGAAAGAGGCACTGGATAAGTTCCTGAATATTAATGAGGAACTTCCTACATATGAAACTAAGACAGGAAGGGTAAGGAAAAGAAAAAGTTTAATTGGCACATTGCAGGGAGTACATGATTCAATGACAGGAATTATAGATATTGCAATGGCAGGTTCATTGTGCAAAAAAGGCGAGTATCACAAGCTGCTGAACCAATATGGACTTGTCATAGTTGACGAGTGCCATCATTCTGCTTCTGAAACTATAGCAAATATTTTAAAAGAGATAAAAGCAAAGTATGTATACGGTGTAACGGCAACACCGAAAAGAGGAGATGGATTAGAAAAAATCAATTATATGCTTATCGGACCTATAAGATATAGCTATACGGCAAAGGAAAAAGCAAAGGAACAGGGGATACGGCATCTTGTGTATCCACGCTTTACCCGTACGGTACCGCCAAGAGGCGTAATTACCAATAATATGCATCCCAATGAAGCATATGAGATTATTCATAATAATGATATCAGGGATGAACAGATTATTGAAGATGTGAAGAACTGTGTATCAGTAGGTCGTACACCAGTTATACTGTCCCGTTACAAAGATCATTCAGGAAAATTATACGAGCGGTTAAAAAGCTATGCAGATCATGTGTTTCTTATGACAGGTAACAATTCTAAGAAAGAACACAAGAAGATCCTTGAACAGATGCGTCAGGTTGATAAAGATGAATCGCTTATATTAATAGCTACAGGTTCTCTTGTAGGAGAAGGTTTTGATTTTCCAAGATTGGATACACTTTTTATGGCAACACCTGTATCATTTCGTGGTGTAGTTGAACAGTATGCTGGACGACTTAACCGAGATTATGCGGGTAAACAAAATGTGATGATATATGATTATGTGGATAGTCATATTCCGATGTTTGATAATATGTATGTGAAGAGACTGAAAGCATATAAACAAATTGGATATGAACTTGTTGGAGTTTTGCAAACTGATAAACAGGTAGTTAATGCAATATATGATGGTGATAATTATAGTGAAAACTATCATAAGGATTTGCTTGATGCTAATAAGAATATAATTATTTCCAGCCCTGCAATTAGTGGACCAAAAGTTTATGAGCTAATCAATATGCTAAAGGAAAAACAGATGTCAGGTGTTCAGGTTACTATAGTTACATGGACTCCAGATTCATATGGATTTGGTGCTGCAGCATACTGGATGCAGTTACATGAAGATATGCGCAAGGCTGGTTTTTATATTAAAACAGTTGAAGAATCCTGTGAGCGATTTGCTGTTATTGATCAGGAAGTAGTCTGGTATGGAAATATTAACTTGCTTGCAAAGAATAAGATAGATGACAGCATTATGAGGGTCATAAGCAAGGAGATAGCAGGTGAATTGATGGAACTTACATTTGGAAATAAAGATAGTTGATTTTGAAGATGAAGTTTATCTTAATATAGTCTGATTTTTAACACTATTTGTTGAGGCAAACATGAAACTAAGGAGAATCAAATTATGGAAATGAGTAAAAAAGATTGGAAATTATTTCAAGAGAGACTGTTAGGTTGGCAGGAAAACTATATGGAAAGTCTTGTTGAAGAGTATGTAAGTTTTCTGAATGATGATACAAAGGCTGCATCAGAGAAGTTCTGGGAATTGGAAAAGAGGATAAAGGAAGATAAGCGTCATCCGGGCGTTATTATGAAGACGAGCAAGGCAGAGGCAATATGGGATATTGTTCGACTTATAAGACTAAAGGTAATTACATATGATGATTTATCAGATTTTGGTGACGAATTGCAACAGGAAGTAAAGAGGATACTTGAGATGAGTAGTAGTAACTATTAGTACCATCAAAATTTTTTCATTGTAGAAATAGTAGCTGGAGATCTTAAATCCCTTAGGTGGACAAGCAAATCTTTACGAATTTGAATAACAGACTAAAATGGGTTTATTTGTGGGTAATATTATTGGTAACAGTCCATTATGAAAATAAAAATATTCAAATTCTTTTGAAAGGAATCGGTCGTCTTGCGCATATTATATATGTAAGGCCTTAAGGAGTGAACATATATGTCAAAAGAAGAATTTGTAGTCTTTACAGAAAAATACATGGATACCATATATCGAGTTGCATATAGCTGGACCAGAAATTCCCATGACGCAAATGATGTGACGCAGGACGTTTTAATACAACTGTACAAAACCACCAGGGAATTTGAATCAGATTCCCATATGAAAAACTGGTTGATCAGGGTCACCGTCAATCAATGCAAAATGTTGTTCAGATCTCCATGGAGTAAGATGGAGGATATCGGAGAATATGCAGATACTCTCGGATTTGAAGAGGAGAGTCATCTGGATTTGTTCCAAGCTGTGATGAATTTGGATAAGAAATATAGAGTACCGATCTTGTTATTCTATTACGAAGATTATTCCACAACTGAAATAGCATCGATATTAGGTATTCCGGAAAAAACAGTCAGTACAAGATTGTTTCGTGCAAAGGCTAAGTTAAAAAATTATCTGAAGGAGGAGTAGATCATGACAGATAAAGAAAAATTTCAAAAAACTTTTGATAAATTGCATGCTTCTCCGGATGTTTTGATGGAGGTGCTGAATATGACAACAAATGAAAAGGTTGTTCCGGTTAGAAAGAGAAGTTATATACCTAAAGTAGCGGCTATGGTAGCTGCATTGGTTCTTGTGGTTGGATCTGGTAGTGCAGCCTATGCCATGGATCTGGGAGGTATTCAGAGAGTTGTTCAGGTATGGATTCATGGAGATCAGACAGATGCTACACTTACTGTAGAAAATGGAACATATACCCTTGATTATAAGGATGCAGAGGAAAAAGATGTTCATCAGGGCGGCGGTGGTGTTGCATTTAATGCTGATGGATCAGAAAGACCACTGACAGAAGAAGAACTCTGGAATGAGATTAATGCGCCGGAGGTTTCATATGAAGATGATGGCAAAGTTTTCTTATATTATCTGGATCAGAAATTGGATATCACGGATAAATTTGAGGATGGTATCTGCTATATAGAATTGCAAGTTGATAGCAAAATACAGTATATGACAATTAAATATCAGAATGGCTATGCAATGAGCCCTCATGGCTATGTGCAGCCCTGGGAGTTTAATTAAATGAATGCCGGTATTAGCGATAGAAGTTGATGGATATGAATATCACAAACAGGATACAGCACAGGCACCAAGGAATTTGTAAAAAAATCGCATAATGGAGTTGTATGAAATCCCATTACTGAGGTTTAAGACTAATGGCAGTGGTGAGAAAGAAAAGATCATAGAGATGTTGGATACGTTGGCGGGATAGAAAAAGAAGTGGTATCATATGTAATAGAACTTTAATGTAGATTTAGACAGAAAGGTCAGAGCATGAAGAACGTAATACATATTTATGGAGCCTCTGGTTCAGGAACAAGTACATTGGGCAGAAAGATCAGTCAGGAGCTGGGCTATAAATTTATGGATACAGATGATTATTTTTGGCTGCCAACCAATCCGCAATATACCACAAAGAGGAGTAAGGCGGAACGACTTGACCTGATGAGAAAAGACATTTCAGAAAATGATAATGTAGTAATTGCTGGCTCTTTAGTGGACTGGGGAGACGAATTGATTCCATTGTTTACGCTGGCAGTGAGACTTGTTACAGATACGGAAGTCAGAATTGAAAGATTAGAAAAAAGAGAAAAGCAGAAGTTTGGTGATCGAATTCTGCCAGATGGCGATATGTACACAACTCATATGAAATTTATGGAATGGGCGAGAGCATATGACACCGGCAGCGTTAATATGAGAAGTAAGGCGGAGCATGATGAGTGGCAGAAATTATTGCATTGTAAGCAGATTGTTCTGGATGGAGCAGCAGATTTGGAAGATAATTTCCATGTAGTTCAGGCAGCAATAAATTCTGGCAGAATAATAAGAGAAGAAGAAAAAGCTTTAGATAGATAAGAGCTTTAGATAGATAAGAGCTATCGGGGGTATTATGGCAAAATTGATAATACTTAGAGGTAATTCGGGGAGTGGTAAGACAACGATTGCGAAGGAATTACAGAAAAGTTTTGGCAGAAACACGATGCTTATCTCACAGGATGTAGTCAGAAGGGACATACTGAGAGTGAAAGACGGGGAGAATACAGAAGCATTACCTTTGATGAAAGAACTTCTGACATATGGTAGAAATCATTGCGAAATCGTGATATTAGAAGGAATCATGTACGCAGACTGGTATAAGCCGCTATTTGAGCTGGCAGTTCAACTGTATGGCACAGATATATTTGCGTATTATTTTGATCTGCCATTTGAAGAAACACTTAAAAGACATCAGACCAAGCCAAATTGTAATGAATTTGGTGAGGAAGCAATGCGCAGATGGTGGCGTGATAAGGATTTTTCAGACGTATTAAGTGAACGGGTAATTACATCTGAAAAAGGTATACAAAGTATCATTGATGAAATAAAATCAGCAGTTGAATTTTATAATGAATCTAGCGTAGCAGGAGTAAAATAGTGTCAAAGAGAAGAATAAGTATTATTTTGATTTGTATTATGATGGGTATAATGGGATGTGGAAATTTTAAGTCCAATTCTACTGAAGAAGAAAAAGTAGGAGCTTCTGCTTGTGTTCCGGATATTGTTTTTATGAATACAATAAAATTTCTTACTCATGATACTGAAAATCCAGATTCAGCACTTACCTTTTATGACAGGGAAGGAAATCACTATGTGAGTTCTGATCAGTATGTTTGCTCTTTATCTATCGAGCAATTGATTAAAGAATACTCAGAGGGAAAAATATCGGACAAAATTTCCTATCACATGAGTTGTGATAAAGATGAACTGATAGAGAATTACCAAAAACTTAGTAAAATCAATAAGGATGATTACAAGATAATTTATCCGGAAGTAGGACCTGATCTTATTGCCAATGAAGAAAAATGGTATGGAATATATTATGATAAGGATGGTAATATTCAAGTATTGACAATTCACGAAAAGGATGCTCATGGAAATAGTTTTGCTGCTGATGATAGAATAAATGAGATTTACGAATGGTATATTGGAACTTTTATGAAATAATATATAAGGTAACTGTGGAAAAAATTTCCAATATCAGATGAAGCCACTAATTTTAATCATATTTAGTATAAGTTCAGTATTAATTTGACAAATATTTTTTATAGATTTAAACTTATAAGCAGAGGGGGATATCAACGAGATATCCTCTTTTGGTTTATAGAACATATATTGTTTTGAAAGTCATGTAAAAAGAAAGGGGATACATATGGAAATCAGTAAGAATGTAAAATACGTAGGCGTAAATGATCATCAGGTGGATTTGTTTGAGGGGCAGTATCTGGTTCCGAATGGAATGGCGTACAATTCCTATATAATCCTGGATGAGAAAACAGCAGTGATGGATACTGTAGACGGTGATTTCTCCGAAGAATGGCTGCATAATATTGAGCAGGTGCTAGAAGGTAGAACTCCAGATTATCTGGTAATTCAGCATATGGAGCCAGACCATTCAGCCAGCATACCGGCTTTTTTACGGAGATATCCTGAGACGGCTATTGTTTCTACTGCAATGGGCTTTAAGTACATGGAGCAGTTTTTTCCGGAGACAGAAATTGCTGCTGAGAAGAGAGTCATAGCTGCCAATGGTGGAACACTGGAGCTTGGAAGTCATACATTGCACTTTGTATATGCACCTATGGTACACTGGCCGGAAGTTATGATGACATATGAAGAGTCAGAGAAGATTCTTTTTGCAGCAGATGGCTTTGGTAAATTCGGTGCGCTGGATGTTGAGGAAGACTGGGTGGATGAAGCCAGACGTTATTATATCGGCATCGTTGGTAAGTATGGAGCGCAGGTGCAGGCTGTTCTGAAAAAGGCGGCAACACTGGATATTCAGACGATTTGTTCTCTTCATGGTCCTGTATTGAAGGATAACCTTGGATTCTATCTGGAGAAATACGATAAATGGTCCTCTTATCAGCCCGAAGAGTCAGGTGTTGTCATCGCTTATGCGTCTGTCTATGGCAATACGAAAAAGGCAGCACAGTATCTGGCAGATAAGTTATCCAAGAGTGGTCAAAAGACAGCATTGTATGATCTGGCAAGATGTGATAAGGCTGCTGCGATTGCAGATGCTTTCCGCTATGATAAGCTGTTACTGGCAGGAATCACATATAATGGAGATTTATTCCCATGTATGCGGGCTTATATTGAGGGGCTGACAGAGCGTAGTTATCAGAACCGCAGGGTGGCAGTGATAGAGAATGGAACCTGGGCACCCATGGCAGCCAAATTGATCAAGGGAATGTTTGAAAAGAGTAAGGATATAACCTTTACAGACACTAATGTGACCATCAAATCAGCGATGAATGCACAGAGCAGGGAAGAGCTGGATAAGCTGGCAGAAGAATTAAAATAACTGTTCATTGGAGATTGACAAAGGAGACCGTAACGTAGTACGATGTTCGTAAGGGGTAAGGGACACTAAGAAGGTGTCCCTTTTTGCTATTTTTGCAGGAGGTAGAATATGAATCGTAAGAGAAAGAATCGTTTGGTAACTTTGTTGACTATCATGGTAGTTGCTGTCTGCTCTGTCTTTGGAAGCCCTATTCAGGCTAAGGCTGCCGCAAGTGATATTGCTACATTAGATCAGCTGTCTGCGCAGGCACAGTATCCTGTTGTCATGAATCTGGGAGTCTATGATGAAGCAACAGGCGGTGTGTTGAATGCGCTGGCTACACAGGCTTTTGCCTCATGGGCATCGGACAATTATATTAATTACGAGTACATTTCAATAGATGAAATGTATATAGCGCCTTTTAGCAGTACATTGGCATATGCGGAAATGACAGCACCTTTCACATCATTGTTGACAGAAGTGGCAGCAAGTGAAGATGGGGATACATTGATTGCTGCAATGCAGTATGCACTGATGATCCATTATAGTTATATCTCCAGTGCGAATGAGGCAGTCAGCAAGATTGTGTATGGCTTCTTGTCAGCATCGGACGGAACCTATATAGGGTTTGCAGGAACAGATGAAGATACGACGAATATGGCATATCTGGCTATGTACAGTTTGTTCTATTCAGGTCAGCCAATCCTTTATTCGGCTGATATTTCTCTGGATACCGGGTTGGATGCCATAAGTGAAGATACTTCATCAAGTCAGGCAGATACAAGCGCACAGGCTGCCAATAGTAACAGCAGCAGTACAGCTATGTGCTGGCTGTCGGCTACAGGTTCCAAGTACCACAGCATCAATAACTGTGGCAGAATGAATCCGAATAAAGCAAGACAGGTGACGATTGCAGAAGCAGAGCGTCAGGGATACGGAAGATGTAAGAAATGCTGGTAGAAATATAGATAAGAATGGACCGCATTGCCAGTGGATATACTGTAATGCGGTCTTCAGTTATAGTAATGGTGTGTAAAGATTACTGGAAAGGCAGGTAATGAGTATGGATAAAAACAGGGATTTGAACTGGGCAGTGCTTGGAACCGGTGTGATTGCTAATGAAATGGCACAGGCACTTGTCAAAATGAATAAAAGGCTGTATGCAGTAGCCAATCGTACACATCAAAAGGCATTGGATTTTGCCGACAGATATGGTGTGCAGAAGGTATATGATCAGATTGATGATGTATTTGAGGATGAGGCGGTAGATATTATTTATATTACAAGCCCGCATAATACTCACTATGAATTTATGAAAAAGGCATTGGAGCATGGCAAGCATATTCTGGTAGAAAAGTCTATTACATTAAACAGCAGAGAACTGAATGAAATGATAGCACTTGCAGCAGAGAAGAAGCTGATCCTTGCTGAAGCCATGACGATATGGCATATGCCAATCTATAAGAAACTTTGGGAAATTGTACAGAGCGGACAATTAGGTAAAGTACAGATCATAACCATGAACTTTGGCAGTTTCAAAGAATATGATATGTCGAACCGTTTCTTTAATATGAATCTGGCGGGAGGAGCCATGCTTGATATCGGAGTATATGCCCTTTCTATCGTCAGAAGCTTCATGGAAGAGAAGCCGGAGGACATTGTCAGTCAGTGGAAAGCATCTCCTACAGGTTCTGACGAGCAGGCGACCATTCTGTTAAAGAATAAACAGGAGCAGATGGCAACGGTTGCTCTTTCCATGCATTCCAAACAGCCCAAGAGAGCAATGATAAGCTGTGAGAAGGGGTATATTGAAATCACGGAATATCCAAGAGCGGATAAGGCAGTGATCGTAGATGCCGAGAGTGGCAAAAGAACCGAAATAGAAAGCGGCGAGACTGCCAATGCCCTTTATTATGAAATGATGGATATGGAGCAGGCGGTGAGAAGTGGAGATGCTTCCAATATGCAGTTACAGTATTCCAAAGATGTTATGGATATCATGACGAAGCTCCGCAAAGACTGGGGCATGAAATATCCTGGAGAACAATGGTAAAAAAATTTCTTAAATCTATTTTACCAGGTGGTGTTTCTTATGCTACAATATAGCGTAGAATTTTAATCAATATAGTAGTGGTAAGTGAGAGGAAGCACACATGAGAACAGGTTTTGATAATGACAAGTATCTGAAGATTCAGTCAGAGCACATTAAGGAGAGGATCAGTCAGTTTGGCGACAAGCTGTATCTGGAATTTGGTGGTAAATTATTCGATGATTACCATGCATCCAGAGTCTTGCCGGGATTTCAGCCGGACAGTAAGTTACAGATGCTGATGCAGCTTTCTGACGTGGCAGAGATCGTCATTGTAATCAGTGCAGCAGATATTGAAAAGAACAAAGTCAGGGGAGATCTTGGCATTACCTATGATGTGGATGTATTGCGTCTGATCAGTGAGTTTGAGAAGAAAGGACTCTATGTAGGCAGTGTTGTCATTACACAGTTTGCAGGACAGAGTGGTGCAGTCCAGTTCAGAGAAAGACTGGAGAAAAAGAATATCAAGGTATATCAGCATTATATCATTGAGGGATATCCTTCCAACATTCCATTGATCGTAAGTGAGAATGGTTTTGGCAAGAATGATTATATTGAAACGACCAGACCATTGGTAGTCATTACTGCACCGGGACCGGGAAGCGGCAAGATGGCAACTTGCCTGTCACAGTTATACCATGAGAATCTGCGAGGTATTAAGGCTGGATATGCGAAGTTCGAGACATTCCCTATCTGGAATATTCCTCTGAAACATCCTGTAAATCTGGCTTATGAGGCAGCGACTGCAGATCTGAATGATATCAATATGATCGATCCATTCCATCTGGAAGCCTATGGTGAGACTACTGTTAATTATAATAGAGATATCGAGATTTACCCTGTGTTAAATGCCATCTTTGAAGGCATCTATGGTGAGAACACATACTATAAATCACCAACTGACATGGGTGTCAATATGGCTGGTAACTGTATCTTTGATGATGAAGCCTGTTGTGAAGCCTCAAAGATGGAGATCATCCGCAGATATTATACTGCGATCAATAAAGTAGCAAAAGAAGAGGCTTCCGAGAATGAAGTCTATAAGATAGAGCTTCTTATGAAGCAGGCCAAGATCACAACAGATGACCGTAAGGTCACAGTAGCTGCGAAGAAAAGGGCAGAAGAACTGGGTGTGGCATGTGCAGCCATTGAACTGGAAGATGGTACGATTATTACGTCTAAGACAACGGATTTCCTTGGAGCATCAGCAGCATTATTACTGAATGCGTTGAAATATCTGGCTGGGATCGAGCATGATGAGAAGCTGATCAAGCCAGAAGCAATTGAACCTATTCAGGCTTTGAAGGTTAATTTCCTGGGAGGTAAAAACCCGAGACTGCATAGTGATGAGGTATTGATCGCACTGGCACTTACTTCTGTCAGCAGTGAAAATGCGGAGCGCGCTATGGAACAGATCCCGAAGCTGCGAGGATGCCAGGTGCATACTTCAGTTATGCTTTCGGAAGCGGATTCCAAGACATTCAAGAGACTGGGAGTAGACTTGACCTGTGAACCCGTAAGAAGTGGGTTAAAGCTTTACTAAGATAATGGAAATAGGAAAATGTCATCTATCACAGATTGGTTTATGTGATGGGTGGCATTTTTTATTAAATATCCATGTACTGCTATTGACTTAAAGTCAATAACGAATTATTACGATATCATAAATAGATGCCAAGGTCAAAAGGTCTAACCACACATGGACTTTTGTATCCAACATCATAAATATGGAAAGGCATGGTGATTTATATGAGAATATTAGTATACGGAGCAGGTGTATTAGGATGCAATCTGGCACATGCATTGTGGACAGCTCACAAGGATGTCACACTTTTAGCCAGAGAAAGCTGGTATGAGGAAATAAAAAAGAACGGCATGACGATTCGTAACAAATTATTTGCAGGTAAGAAAACAAAAGACCGGCTGCCGGTTATCAATGAGTTAAAGGAACAGGATTATTATGGTGTTGTGTTTGTTGTAATGCAGTGCACGTAGATTGGCAGTATTTTACCCATACTGCAGCAGAATGTGAGCAGGAACATTATACTGGTTGAAAAGTCACGTAGCGTTTATTATGCCCTTTGTTGCATTGGCATATTATGCAGACTGCAATTATAAAAAGATAAGACATGATGAAAATATAATCAATCAATGCATTGATGCAATCAAAGAAAATTATGACGTATTGATCGACCTTGGTTATGAAGTCCGGCCTCAGTCAGATTATGAAATGGTATATCTGAATGATCAGCTTAAAATCCTGAAAAGAGAGTCGAAAATCGAAACGAAGACATCCGATGAATTAGATCAGTATTTTCCAACAAACGAATCATAGGAAGCAGGAGCAGTAAATCAATGACAAAAAGAATGAATGACACACAGCAACGCAAAAAGCAGATACTGGAGGCTGCAAGAAAGAGTTGATGGAAGCTGTTTTTGAGAGTACTGGCGAGGATCTTATTCCCATTATTACACAGATTACAAAGGAGCATAGCATGCCGGCGAAAGAACGCATTCTGCTTTTGATAGAGGCATGCAGCAGACAATTCATAAATGTAAAACCACAGTTGATCCAGTATGGTATGGGGCAGGAAGGAGAAGAATTCCGGTATCTGATGGATCAGATGAGGATAAAGGCATTTTATAAAGTCTGTGAATTATTAGAGGAAATCCTTGAGGATGGATGCAGGGAAGGAACATTCCAGATTGAAGATACCAGAGCAAGGGCCTGCGCGGTCACATTTGCAGTCTTTGGAATAACAGGTGCCAGACTTGATGCTGACAGGATCGTAAAGGAAATGGAACATATAATAAATGTATTAATTTTTTCAAAAGACTGAATGCTGCTTGTAGAAACCTGATGAAAAGTGCTATGATTTCATTAGTGTACATAAGAATACACAAAGGAGGAATAAATAATGGCTTGTACAACGATTTTAGTTGGTAAGAAGGCGTCCTATGACGGTTCTACCATGATTGCACGTAATGATGATTCAGCATCAGGACATTTTACAGCGAAGAAGGTGGTTGTCGTGCAGCCACAGGAGCAGTCTGTCAAATACAGATCAGAACTTTCGCATGTAGAGATTGAGCTGCCATCAGATCCTATGAAATATACATGTGTACCCAATGCCGTGAAAGGCGAGGGTGTGTGGGCTGCAAGCGGCGTGAATGCAGCCAATGTTGCTATGACAGCAACAGAAACCATTACTTCTAATCCACGAGTGCTGGGTGCAGACCCATTAGTGGTATATCAGCCCGCAGCAGATGGCAAAGAAGAAGTCGCAGGAGGAATCGGTGAAGAGGATATCGTATATATCGTACTTCCTTATATCCACAGTGCCAGAGAAGGCGTGAAGAGACTGGGAAGCCTTCTGGAGCAGTATGGTACGTATGAAATGAATGGTATTGCTTTTCAGGATGCAGATGAGATCTGGTGGCTGGAGACAATAGGTGGTCATCACTGGATTGCCAGAAGAGTACCGGATGATGTCTATGTGGTTATGCCTAATCAGCTTGGAATCGATGCTTTTGATCTGGAAGATGCACTTACTACACAGAAAGATTATATGTGTTCTGCAGATATGAAGGAATTTATCGCGAAGAATCATCTGGATCTGTCTATGGATGGTGTATTGAACCCAAGAGATGCATTTGGCAGTCATGATGATTCAGATCATGTATATAATACACCCCGCGCGTGGTTCATGCTGCGGTATCTGAATCCTCATACGAAGAAATGGGATGGACCTGTATCCGAGTATACACCTTATTCTGATGATCTTCCCTGGTGCATGGTACCGGAGAAAAAGATTACGGTTGAGGATGTAAAGTATGTGTTATCTTCCCACTATCAGGGAACACCATATGATCCCTATGCAGCATACGGTGATAAGTCACTGAAGGGCGCATATCGTTCCATAGGTATCAACCGAAATGACTTCGTGGCAGTGATCCAGATCAGACCGGATCAGCCCAAAGACAGCAGCATCATTGAATGGGTTGCTTTTGCATCCAATGCATTCAATGTATTGGTTCCTTTCTATGCAGATGTGGATGAGATACCGGAATATCTCGGCAATACAACAGGAGAGGTATCTACGGATAACTTCTACTGGTCCAGCAGACTGATCGCTGCAATGGCAGATGCTTCTTACAGAAAGTCGATTTTCCATATCGAGCGTTATCAGGAGCATGTGATGTCCAGGGCACATGAGCTGATCGGACTGTGTGATGCGGCTCTTGCAAAAGAAAATGATGGGGCAAAGAGACTGGCATTAAAGCAGGAGACAAATCAGGCGTTGGCAGATATGCTTAAGAAAGAAACAGCAGCTACTTTAGATAAAGTATTATATGAACTGAGCAATCTGATGAAGAATTCCTATTCCAGATCAGATGCATAAAAACCAGACGGTGGGACTTTTGCCCCACCGTTTTATTGTACAAAAAATGCATTAAACTGCATAATAAAAGATAATATAGTGCAATATTCTGTACTTTTTTGTATAAATATACTTGATTTTAGTGCGCTGATGTGATAGCATGTTAATCAACGTAAGGGGCGGTATACATGAATACAGCTTCGGGACGCGAATTAGTTACAAATTGTACTAATAACTCTAAGGAGGAAATGTTATGAAAAAAATGAAAGCTACATTAGCGATCGCAATGGCTTCCGTTCTGACAATCGGTCTTGTTGGATGCGGCAGCAGTGCAGCGCCTGCTACAACAGAACAGACAAGTGCTGCAACAGGAACAGATACGACAGCTTCTGCTGATGCAACAACAGCTACAGCAAGCGGTTCTGACCTGAACATTATGTTAGAAACACCTGTTGAGTCACTTGACCCACAACAGGCAACAGATGGTACTTCATTTGAAGTTATCGCAGATTATACAGATGGTCTGATGCAGATGGATGCAGACGGACAGGCAGTACCTGCACTGGCAGAATCTTATGACCTTTCTGATGACGGACTTACCTATACATTCCATATTCGTGATGATGCCAACTGGAGCAACGGAACTCCTGTTACAGCAGCAGATTTCGTATTTGCATGGCAGAGAGCAGCAGATCCTGAAGTTGCTTCCGAATATTCCTATATGTTAAGTGATATCGGTCAGATCAAGAATGCTGCAGATATTATCGCAGGCAACAAAGATAAGAGCGAACTTGGTGTTACAGCAGTAGATGACAAGACTTTACAGGTAGAATTAAATGTACCTGTCAGCTATTTCCTGTCACTGATGTATTTCCCTACATTTTATCCTGTAAATGAAGAGTTCTTTAACTCCTGTGGAGATACCTTTGCAACAAGCCCTGAAACAGTACTTGCTAATGGTGCATTCGTACTTGATTCCTATGAACCGGCTGCAACAGCTTTCCACTTAACCAAGAATGCTGATTACTATAATGCAGACAGCGTACAGCTTGCAGGCTTAAATTATCAGGTAATTCAGGATTCACAGCAGGCATTGATGAGCTACCAGACAGGTACTTTGGATACTACGCTGGTAAACGGCGAGCAGGTTGATCAGGTTAAGGATGATCCTGAATTCCAGGCAATCGGTGCAGGTTACTTATGGTATGTATCTCCTAATATCAAGGAAGTTCCTGAACTTGCCAACTTAAATATCCGTATGGCACTGACAATGGCTATCAATCGTGAAGCCATCACAACAGATGTATTAAAGGATGGTTCTACACCTACCTATACAGCAGTTCCTCTGCAGTTTGCAGCAGGTCCTGACGGATCTGACTTCTCTGGTGATCAGTCAAAGTTCTCTGATGTATGCGCATTTGATGCAGCCAAGGCAGCAGAGTACTGGCAGGCAGGCTTAGATGAACTGGGTGCTACAGAACTTACACTTGATATGGTTGTAGATGCTGATGACGCACCTCAGAAGGTTGCTCAGGTATTAAAGGAGCAGTGGGAGACAACTCTTCCGGGACTTACAGTTACTTTGACGATCGAGCCTAAGAAACAGAGAGTACAGGATATGCAGGATGGTAACTTCCAGTTAGGTCTGACTCGTTGGGGACCTGACTACGCTGATCCTATGACTTACCTTGGTATGTGGGTAACAGATAATTCTAACAACTATGGTTTCTGGAGCAATGCAGAATATGATGCCATCATTGATGAGTGTACAACCGGTGACCTTTGTACAGATGCAGAAGGACGTTGGGCTAGACTTTACGATGCTGAGAAGATCGTAATGGACGAAGCAGTTATTTTCCCTCTTTACACACAGTGTAATGCAGAAATGATGTCTTCTAAGGTTACAGGTGTTGAGTTCCACCCGGTTGCTTTAAACCGTGTATATAAGAATGCGGTAAAGGCAGAATAAGAGATATTTGTTAATTGGAACCGCACTGAGGAAGTCTAAGCCTTGGTGCGGTTTTGTGCCTGTTTGGAGTCCTTTATTATGTGATTCCGGATAGACAGTATGAAAAGTTTTAACATAGGATGGGGAGGCAGAAGGTGAAGAAATATACAATCAAGCGAGTGATTACTTCGCTCTTTACACTTTTGGCGATTTTATTGGTTTTGTTTATACTGATGCAGCTTATGCCGGGTTCACCGTTTAACGATGAGAAGTTAAATGCAGACCAGAAGGCAGCTCTTTATGCGAAATATGGTCTGGACCAGCCAATTATCGTACAGTTTTTTAAATATGTAGGCAATATGTTAAAGGGTGATCTGGGCGTTAGTTATAACATTTCCAAGAATACCCCTATTTCCCAGTTGATCCAGAGCAGATTACCAATTTCTATCAGGATTGGTGGATTTGCAGTTACAGTAGGTGCAGTAGTAGGACTGGTTCTTGGATTGATCGCAGCCCTCAAGCATGATACGATATGGGATACTCTGGCAACAATTATTTCTGTTATCGGTGTATCTGTTCCGTCTTATGTATTTGCGCTGGCACTCAGTTATAATTTTGGATTTAAACTTGGCTGGTTTCCCATGTTATTCACACAACAGGATATTTTTGGCTCCAGTGTATTGCCAAGTATTTCATTATCCATGTTTACAATGGCATCCATTGCCCGATTTACCAGAAGTGAGATGTTGGAAGTATTGGGAAGTGAATATATGTTATTAGCAGAGAGCAAAGGTATATCAGGTTCAGCACTGATATTGCGCCATGCATTGAGAAATGCTCTGATTCCTATTATCACAGTACTTGCACCGTTGATCGTCGATCTGATGACAGGTTCACTGGTAGTAGAGAAGATATTTGCGATTCCGGGCGTAGGAAGTCTGCTTGTAACGGCAATTCAGTCTAATGATTATAATGTAGTTATCGCATTGAGTTTTATTTATTCTGCAATGTACATCGGTATCATGTTAGTAGTGGATATTCTCTACGGTATTATTGATCCGAGAATCCGACTTGCAGGGAAAGGGGAATGATGATGAGCGAGATGAACACACCCTATGTACCTGTAGATGCAGATTTTGTATTAAAAGACAATGCAGGTGCGATTACAATTGATGAAAACTATGCTGCACAGAATTTCTGGAAAGACGTATTTATCCGGTATTTCCGTAAAGTAAGTGCAGTCATCGGTCTGGTACTGATCATTTTGATCACTTTATTCGCAGTCATCGGACCTGGTATGAATGAGTATACATATTCCGGACAGGAATTGAGCCAGAAGAACTTTGCTCCCCGTGTGAAAGCACTGGAGAAGTTTGGTATCTTTAACGGTGATGAGGCAATGCGAACCACAACGGGTTCCAAGACTATCAACTATTATATAGAGAAAGGTCTGGATGATGTAGAATACTGGTTCGGAAGTGATAACTTTGGACGAGATATCTGGACACGTACCTGGGAAGGTGCCAGAGTATCTTTGATCATTGCCATTGCAGCAGCAATCATTGATATGGTGATCGGTATGAGCTATGGTCTGATATCCGGATATTTTGGCGGTAAAGTTGATATTATCATGCAGAGAATTCTGGAAATTGCCAACGGTATCCCAAGACTGGTCATTGTAACACTGCTTTTACTGGTATTACAGCCTGGTATGTTGACTATTATCTTTGCCCTGATGCTGACTGAGTGGGTAGGCATGAGCCGTATTGCCCGTGCAGAGATGCTGAAATTAAAGGAGCAGGAATTTGTCCTTGCATCCAGAACCTTAGGAGCAGGCAGTTTCTTTATTATTTTTAAAGAGGTATTGCCTAACATTATAGGACCTATCATTACACAGGTTATGTTTTCCATTCCTACCGCTATTTTCACAGAAGCATTTTTAAGTTTCGTAGGTCTGGGTATTCCTGTGCCTCAGTGTTCTCTTGGTTCCCTGATATCAGAAGGCTTCAACAGCTTTACGACACATCCTTACCAGATCATTCCGCCTATCGTGGTAATGGCATTGCTTATGTTGAGCTTTAACCTTGTAGCGGATGGATTGAGAGAAGCACTTGATCCGAAGATGAAAGAAATGTAAGACGAAAGGAGTAAAAAGATGTCAGAAGATAAAAACACAATTCTTCAAATCAAAGATTTGGATATCACCTTTCGTACTACTGCAGGACCTGTTCATGCAATACGAGGTGTCAATATAGACCTGCAGAAAGGAGAAACAGTTGCCATCGTAGGTGAATCCGGTTCCGGTAAATCTGTTACGATGAAAGCTGCCATGGGTATTCTTGCATCTAATGCAACGGTAACCAACGGAAATATCCGGTTCTCCTATCATCATGCAGATGGTACACCCGAGACGGTAGATATCCTTTCAAAAGATAAGAAATGGATTCGCAGACATATTAATGGAAAGCGGATTGCCATGGTATTTCAGGACCCGATGACAAGCCTCGATCCTACCATGACGATCGGTAAACAGATCATGGAAGGTATGATCTGGCATTTCAAGACACCGAAGAAGGAAGCCTGGGAAAAGTCGGTAGAGCTTCTCAGAGAAGTAGGTATTGAAGATGCTGAGAAGAGAATGAAGAACTATCCTCATCAGTTATCAGGAGGTATGAGACAGAGAGTCGTTATTGCGATCGCACTTTCCTGTAACCCTGATCTTTTGATTTGTGATGAGCCGACAACAGCGCTGGATGTAACAATCCAGGCAAAAATCATTGAGTTGATCCGCAGAATCCAGAAGGAAAGAGGAATTTCTGTTATCTATATCACACATGATCTTGGAGTTGTGGCAAAAGTTGCAGACTATGTAAATGTTATGTATGCAGGTAAAATTGTAGAAAAAGGCACGATCAATGAAATATTCTACGATCCGAAGCATCCTTATACATGGGGACTTCTCTCTGCCATGCCTGATCTGGACACGGATGATGAGAGACTGTATACAATTCCGGGCTCACCGCCAAACCTGCTGCATGAGACGCAGGGTGATGCTTTTGCGGCACGTAATAAGTATGCTCTGGTGGTGGATGACAAAGCAGATCCACCTATGTTCAAGGTTACAGATACCCATTACGCAGCAACCTGGCTGTTAGATCCAAGAGCACCTAAGGTAGAGATGCCACAGGAGCTGAAGGCTCGATTAGAACGTATGAAGAAGGAGGCTTCCGATTATGGCAGTGAATTATAATGCAAAGCCTCTTCTTACAGTAGAGGGCTTGAAACAGTATTTCAAGGTTAGCAGTTCCTTTACGGTGCATGCTGTAGAGAATGTTTCTTTTGAAATATATCCCGGTGAGACTTACGGACTGGTAGGAGAGTCAGGTTCCGGTAAATCCACTATTGGCAGGAGTATCATCAGATTATATGAACCGACTGCAGGCAAGATTGTATTTAATGATGTGGATATCAGTGGTAAGCTGAACAAATCCACCAGTCAAATGCTTCGTACTCAGATGCAGATGATCTTTCAGGACCCTATGGCTTCCCTGAATCCACGTAAAAAGATCGGAGATATCATAGGGGAGGGATTGGATATCCACCATATGTATAAGACTGGAGCAGAACGTGAGGAGAAGATCAAGGCGATCCTTGCCAAGGTTGGACTTTCACCGGAACATGCGACCCGTTATCCTCATCAGTTCTCAGGTGGTCAGAGACAGCGTGTCGGGATTGCCAGAGCACTGATCATGAACCCGAAGCTGATCATTGCGGATGAATGTATCTCAGCACTGGACGTATCGATCCAGGCGCAGGTAGTCAACCTGATGAAAGATATTCAGGAAGAAACCGGGACAGCATATCTGTTCATTGCACATGATCTGTCCATGGTAAAATATATTTCCGACAGGATCGGTGTATTGCATCTGGGACATCTTCTGGAAACAGGTACGACCGATGAAATCTTCAATCATCCGATCCATCCATATACCAGGAGCCTGTTATCTGCGATTCCTGCGCCTAACCCGGTTGTGGAGAAGAACAGAACAGCACTTACCTATGACTATAAGACATCAGGTATCGATTATAAGCAGGGTACACAACATCTCGTAGATGGTACACACTATGTAAAATGTACTGACGAAGAGTTTGCCAAGTGGACACTATGATGCCTGCGGATTGTTCCGCACTATGTGCTCTCACAATCCTACCCAATATTCGCATATCGTGGGACTAACATCCCACTTTTATGCTCATATCGGGGCGGGTCCCAAGGTCTTTCACCCATCTATGAGCAAGCTCATGTGGATTTAGACCTTTTGCCCCTGGTATAGCGTTTTCTAAATAACTGAACCATTTACGCAGAATATTTTTCAGAAAGTGCATGTCAAAAAACGTAGGCGTAGCGGGCTGCGCTGAGGATTTTTGACATGTGCTATCGGGAAAATAGGCAAGTAATATGGTTTAGTTAATTTAAAAACGCTATACTAGCATCATATATATTAAATATTTACCCATCACGCGACTGTGATGGGCTTTTTTATGTTATACTATAAATACATTTCAAAAATATATGGAAAGGTACGGTGGACAGCATGTGTACAGCGGCAACTTATAGAACGAAGGATTTTTATTTTGGCAGGACATTGGATTATGAATGTAATTATGGAGAAGAAGTAACATTTACACCCAGAAATTTTCCTTTTTATTTCAGACATATGGGCGAGGTAAAGTCACATTATGCACTGATCGGTATGGCACATGTAGCAGAGAGTTATCCACTTTATTATGATGCCATCAATGAGAAGGGACTTGGAATGGCAGGACTTAACTTCGTAGGTAATGCCCAATATCAGGAGATAGAACAGGGAAGAGAGAATGTGGCGCAGTTTGAATTTATCCCCTGGATCTTGTCACAGTGTGCCTCTGTAACAGAAGCAAAAGAAGCTCTTGGCAGGATGAATCTGGTAGGAACCACATTCAATGAGTATTTCCCGGCAGCACAGCTTCACTGGCTGATCGCAGATAAAAAAGAGGCTATTACTGTAGAATGTATGGCAGACGGACTGTATGTCTATGATAACCCGGTAGGTGTCATGACTAACAATCCGCCCTTTCCTACGCAGATGTTCTTATTGAATAATTATATGGGCTTATCTCCCAGACAGCCTCAGAATCAGTTCTCGGACAAGCTGCCGCTTAATACCTACAGCAGAGGTATGGGAGCCTTGGGACTGCCCGGAGATCTTTCTTCCGCATCCCGCTTTGCTAAAGTGGCATTCACTAAAATGCATGCCATCTCAGGTGAATCTGAGAATGAAAGCGTGAGTCAGTTCTTCCATATCTTAGGATCTGTAGATCAGCAGAGAGGCTGTTGTGAAGTAGCAGAGGGTAAATATGAGATCACACTGTATACCTCATGCTGCAATGCGGATAAGGGAATCTATTATTATACAACTTATGAAAATCATCAGATCACAGCAGTAGACATGCACAGGGAGAATCTGGATGGCAGTGAACTTGCACACTATCCGTTAATTCAGGGCGAGCAGATTAAATTCCAAAATTAAGTGCCGTCTGGCTGCAATGATTGTCAGTACATTTATAAAACATCCACTATGCGGGTGTACAGCGATTATGCGAGATGGAAAACTCTACGCAGAACTTCATCTTCTACCAGAATCTGCTTAGCCAGTTCACGATACTGTTCTTCATGAAGGTATGTGTGTCGGAAAGGCTTGATAGAAGGGGCGAGGTCGATTGCTTTTTTGTAATCTTCTACATCCAGATTCAGGGTGCACACATAATCCCAGAAGCCAGTCTGGGTAAAGACTGTATTGACTCTCTGATAACGATGGTCATGTACGCGACTCATCAGGTAAGTGGCGATACCGACCTGAATACCATGAAGTTGTGGTGTTTCCAGCATTTTATCCAGCGCATGTGAGATGAGGTGTTCACTGCCACTGGTGGGGGCGCTGCTACCTGCAATTTCATTGGCAATACCGCTCATGGCAAGAGAATCCAGTAATTCTTTCAGGAACAGACGGTCATGTATGGTTTCAAAAGGTGTACGGACGAAGCTGTTCACGGCCTTTTTGGCGATCATCATGGCGAAGTCATTGACCTGTGCTGCGCCGTGTTCGGCTTCAAAGAGCCAGTCATAAAGTGAGGTGATCTTGGACACCATGTCCCCGATACCGGAATAAAGAAATTTCTCAGGTGCGCTTTTGATCACGTCAGTATCTACGATAATGCCATAAGCCATACGCGCAGGTACGGAACTGCGTCTTTTGTTAATGATAAGGGAGGCACTCGCACTGGAAAAGCCATCACTGGAAGCAGAAGTCGGTACGCTGATGAAGGGCAGTTTACGCAGAAATCCCATATATTTGGCGGCATCTATGACTTTGCCACCACCAAGACCAATAATTGCCTGTGTGGAATTGGGCAGCGCAAAGGCAATACGAATGATATCGTCAATGTCTACTGTATCCAATTCGCAATATTCCAGAACTTCGATTCCGGCATTATGCAGTGAGGAAAGAACTTTCTCACCAAACATGTCGATCAGACCATTTCCAAAGTAGATCACTACCTTTTGCAGATTACTTTCCTGCAAATAAGGTCCTATCTTATCCAAGGCACCATCTTCAACCTTTAATATAGTGGGAATTGCAATGTGACTGCTGCTTATTTTTGCCATTTTTATAAACACTCCTCTCAATAACCTGAAAACTTTACAACAAGTCTATTATAAAAGTTTGTTAGATTTTTGGCAACCATTGTTATGCCTCGACAAAATATAAAAGACTTGATTTCTCACAATATTGCGTGTACAATAGCTGTAACACGTACGGAAAACGTTTTCCTAAACAACAATGGGGTAAAAATAACTGTTCATAGCTATGTAAGCTATATTTTCATCTTGCATGGATATGGACAGGGAGTAGAAGAAAGGTATGGATTTATATGGAGTTTGCAGCAGTTTTTCACAGATCAACGGATAATTATTGCTATGCGCTGGATGATAATCAGCTTATCATTAACCTGAAGACAGGATATGATGTGAAGATCGTGAACATCATCTATGGAGATCCCTTTGCCAATGGTATCCTGGGTGGAGGCGAGGAGTGGACCGGAGAGAAGGCAGGCATTCCTTTTAGGAAGAAATTGAAAGATCAGATATGGTGGACGACTACGATCATTCCATCTTTTAAGAGATTGAAATATTATTTTGAACTGATTACAGAGACAGAGAAATGGTATTATTTCGAGGATGGTTTTGTCAGCGAGGAACAGATGCAGTTAAAGGGCAGGAGTCGTCAGTGCTTCACAATGCCCTGGCTCAATCCGGCAGATGTAAACAGAACACCATACTGGGTCAATGAGACAGTATGGTATCAGATTTTCCCAGATCGATTCTGTAATGGGAATACGGCAAATGATCCTGAGGGTGTGAAGCCCTGGAAATGTGAACCCATTAAAGGACATAGGGATGTTTATGGCGGTGATCTGGATGGAATTATCCAGAAGCTTGATTATTTACAGGGGCTTGGGATAACGGGATTGTATCTGACACCGATCAATGAGTCACCATCTAACCATAAATATGATACGACAGATTATGAACGGATCGATCCTCATTTTGGAAATGATGAGGTTATGAAGGAACTGGTGGAAAAGGCGCATGAGCGTGGGATCAGGATCATGCTGGATGCGGTATTAAACCATGCCGGCTTTTATTTCAGACCATGGCAGGATGTATTGGAAAAGGGACCTGAATCCGAATATTATGACTGGTTCATGATCAATCAGTGGCCGCTGGATAAGAACTGGGAGGCAGCGAAGAAGGGGCAACTCTATACTTTTGCCTTTTTTGACGGAATGCCTAAATTAAATACCAATAATCCAAAGGTTCGAAACTATTTGGTGGATGTGGTATGCGGATGGGTTCGTAAATATGATGTGGACGGTATTCGTATCGATGTGGCAAATGAAGTATCTCATACCTTCTGTAAAGAGCTTCGCAGTGCGCTTAAGGCTATCAAGCCGGATATTTATATTCTGGGTGAGATCTGGCATGATGCCATCAACTGGCTTCGTGGTGATGAATATGATGCAGTCATGAATTATCCCCTTGCAGGCAGTATGAAGGATTTCTTTATTGATAAGAGCCTGACGGATGAAGATTTCGAATGTATGATCAATCGATGCTATACGAATTATATGCAGCAGACCAATGATGTACTTTTCAATATGCTGGATTCCCATGATACCCAGAGACTTCGCAGTGTTGTATCCAGTATGGATGAGTATGATGCGCTGTTGACGTTACTGTTTACCATGCCGGGTAGTGTGTGTATCTATTATGGAACCGAGATTGCCATGGAGGGTAGTTTTGATCCTGACTGCAGACGCTGTATGCCATGGGATGAGATAGAAAAGGGCAGCTATGCGTCACAGATATCTTTTATGAAAGAACTGATCAGTCTTCGAAAGAATCAGCTTCTTATGAGAGAACGTAATTTCCATTTTCCTGCGGAATATGAGAACCCAAGAGTTATCCAGTTCGAGAAGATCGGCTGGAGCGAGAAACTGGAGGTACTGGTCAATGCCAGTGATACTCCGGTAGAACTTCTCCGCCCCCAGCAGGGTGAGATACTCTTCTCTCGCAACCTGCACACCACCCGGCTTGCCCCTGGCGGCGTCTGCATCCGCTATATCGAGAATGAAAAAATAGGGCTTTAAATCTTTCACATAACCTAAAATTTATGTTAAACTATACCTGTCTGCATTCCATGATCCGCAGACAGGTATTTTTATAACCTTTTATATGAAGGAGAATTTATGATCTTAAAGAAACAGATTCCAGAGGAATTCTATAAGTTGTTCCGTACCCGCAATATGGATGCTTATATGATGTTTCTGGTAGCAATATATGAAGAAAACAGTGAATTGTATACAGCACTTGGGCTGACTATCGAAGAAGGCACCTCCATCATTGCCGAGACGATGAATAAGAGCCAGATCGACTGGCAGGAAGACGAGGAAAATGTGGAAGAGGATACGGAGGAAGCCTCAGGAGAAGAACAGGAAAACTCCTATCCGGGAACGCCCTCGGCAATCCTGCGCCGTCTGATCCGCTGGGGCTGGCTTCGAAGTGATTATGATGAGAAATTGAACACCTATATTTTGTCCTTTCCTGAATATAGCCAGCTCTATGTAGAATTGTTCGAGAAGTTGCAAAAAGAAGATGAAACAGGCGAAAGAGAGAGTATCCTTTCCATATATAGTGCACTCTTCACCTATTATTCCGATCAGGAAAAGAACAATGAAATACTGAAAAGTGCTATTCGTACTTCCAAGAACCTGCAACAGCTATTATCCAATATGCAGAATGGGATGCGTACTTATTTTGAAGAACTTTCCCAAAGTAAGAATTTCATGGAAATCCAGCAGGTATTGGTCGATGAAATTAATAACAGTGACAGTAAGCGTTATGCGATCCTGACTACAACTGACAGCTTTTACCGCTATAAAGAGGCAGTGAAGGAGCTGATCAGCAGGATATTATATGATAATGAGCAGAGAAAAATGCAGGTCGGTGTGCAGCTTAGCCGGACTGCGATAGATTCCGTGGCATATACCAGGCTGGAGCAATCTCTGAATTATTATGATGAAGCGGCCGGCATGGTGTATCGCATAGAGCGTGAGTTTGACATGATAGAGCGCAAATACAACAAACTGATAGAGCAAAAGGCAGTATTTGCCAGACGTGCGCTTGCCAGGATTCGTTACATTTTTCAGGAGGGTGCACATGACGAAGATAATATTCTCAAGCTGCTACATTTGCTGGATACCAGCCCCAGACGGGAGGAACTGATGGATAAGCTGGGAGAACGTATCAAGCTTACAGTGCCTTACAAGATATTTGATGATGACAGTATGTATAAACGCCGTGAAGGGGCTGACCCGCAGTTCCATCCGCTTACCGCAGAAGAGCAGAGTGACCAGAGCAGAAGTGAGATCACTGATTTTGTGCCAAAGCCGTTGTATACAAGAAAGCAGCTTCATGCATTCCGTGATAAGAATATGAAGGATGGCGTGTTCAGAACAACAAAAGATACGGTCAATTCCATAGAAGATCTTGAAAAGATCATGTTTCTGTGGCAGGAAACGACAGAGAACCAGAGTGATATGGATGTGGTAGACCTGGGCGGTGAGTTCACCAGTGAGAGTGGATTTACTTTTTCTGAACTGACGATACGGGGCCAGGGAACGGATGAGGATTGACACAGATAGAAAGGTTTGGATAAACAGATGTTAAAATATATGGAAGAATTGTCGCCGGGAGAAGCGGCGAATATCAAAAAGACGATACAGGACTTATTTAAACAGACCTGTATCCTGCAGGTAAAATGTGATCCTGTGACTTTGATACAAAGGGATAATCCGAGGTACAGAACCTGTGCGAATCATAGAGAATTTATCGCGGCATATCTGTCTTTGCTTGATCTGGAGCTGGTACATGATCCACAGGAGCAGCTATTCAGGATCAGAGGAGAGGGCATGCCTACCGAACGTATGAATCTGATGACTACGCGTATCATGCTGATCTTAAAAATACTGTATCGTGAGAAGATCATGGGAGCCGGTCTGAATGCAACAGTTACCTGCCTGCGTGAAATCAGGGAAAGTGGAGCAAGCACTAATCTGATCAACAGGAAATTGACAAATCAGGAATGGCAGGATGCACTTATGCTGCTCAAGGTGCATCAGATCATTGAACTGCCGGGAGCTGTAGGCAATGTGGAGGATGATACCCCGATTTATATATACAGTACGATCAACATATTCTGCTCTTCTGTAGATATCAATGAGCTGGTAGCACAGTATCAGGATGAAGCAGGAGCAACAACGGAAGCATAAGAAGCAGTATATATGGAACATGCAGAATATAGAAAGGTATGGTTAGTAGAGTAAGTGAAACAGTCAAAGAAAATATTTACCAGAATGTGTCTTAATAACTGGGGTGGAGTGGCACACAAGGTATTGGAATTTAATGAATATGTGAATCTGTTCAGTGGTAAGAGCGGTTCGGGTAAATCTACGGTCATGGATGCGATACAGGTGCTTCTGTACGGAAGTTTCTCATCCAATTTCCTGAATAAAGCGGCAGATGATGCCAAGAACAGAAGAAGCGTCCTGAGCTATCTGCGTGGGGAACAGAAGGACGGAACAGCCAATCGTGAGAATGCGGATTTCTGTTCTACGATCGTTCTGGAGATCGAGGATACCGGTACGCATAATTTTACCTGTGTTGGAGTAGCTTTTGAAGTAAAACACAATGACAGTGAGATCAAGAAGGATGTATTCTTCAGTCACTCAGGTAAAATACCGGAATCAGAGTATATTAATTCCAAGGGATATGTATACACCAATCAGGAGATCAGACAGCTATTGGAAGTGCGGGCACAGTCAGAATCCAACAAAGGCAGGGATGTGAACCGTACCTATCCTTCCAGAGAGGCATATCTGGGAGCTCTCTATGATGTCATTCTGGGCTACATTGATGGAACGAGATTCCAGATTATGGAGAAGAGTGCCATTGCCCTGAAAATGACCAATGGTACAGGTCAGTTCATCAGGGATTACATGTTCCCTAAGAGTGAGAGTAACGTGATCGAGAAGATCAGCGACCAGTTAGGCTCTTACAGGGATATTCAGGATAAGATCAAGGATATGCGTCATAGGATCGAGCTGCTTCGGGAGGTTCGGGAAGCAGGGGACAGGATGCTGCTGGTCAGCACTGATATTGCAAAAGCCAACGCCATGATACGCTGTATAGATGTAGTGGATCTTCAGGACAAGATCGAATCGGCACAGCAACAGCTTGCACAGAATATGGCTGATCTGGACAATCTTGCACAGGATATGGATAAAGACAGATCCATTTTGCAGGAAATTGATGAAGAACTGATCCAGGTTAAGGCGGATTTACAGGCAAGCGACCTGGGAGCAAAGGAAAATCAACTAAGTGAGCTTAAGCGTGTTGCACAGATGTTGACAGATAACAGTACCCAGTGGCGCAGAGTCACAGAAGGACTGCGCAAATGGGAAGAGGATGAGGCGATTACAGACTATGTCAGCAACCCGATGCTTCACAGAATCAATGCCTTTTGTGCCGGTAATATTACACAGCAGCAGTGTAATGAACTGCGGCGCAGTATTCAGAATACGCTGGTAGATATTGCAGAGACACTGGAAGAATATAAGGAGCAGAAGCGGGATTCCGATAAGGAATTGAAGGAACTGCGTACACTGGTGGATGACATGAAGAATGACAGGAAACCATATTCTCCTGTCTTAAAGGAAGCCAGAGGTGCATTGGAACGCAGATTAAGTGACCTTTATGGTCGTACGATCAAGGTGTTCATTCTGGCAGATATGTTCGATGTAAGGGATAAGGAATGGAAGAATGCGATCGAAGGCAGAATGGGCAGATTGAAGCTGTCTCTGGTCACAGAGCCTAAATATGCCCATGAGGCAGCAGTAGCATTCCGTGATATGAAGAAATATGAGGAAATAGACCTGATCAATACAGCAGCGATCGAAAAGAGCCAACCAAAAGCAGAGCAGGGTTCTCTTTATGAGTCTGTAGAAACGAAATATCCTTATATTGATGCATGTCTCAAGCGTTATCTGGGCAGAATTATCAAGTGTCAGACTGTAGAAGAACTGGAACAGGTAAGGGATGGTGTGACACCGGATTGTTATTCCTATAGTAATTACATTTTCCGTCACTTGCGTAAGCGTGATTATGATAAATATGCATGTATCGGTAGTAAGGTATCCAAGTCGAGACTGGAAGAATACCAGGCAGAACTGATGAGAATTGAAGAAGAGAATGCGCAGCAGACCCAGATTATCAACAGGTTAAGTAAGGCGACAGAGTTTGAGAAGCTGTCAAATGAAGATGCATATTTTGTGTCTTTGTCTACAGCAGGCAAGGAACTGGATAAGACCATGGGTAAGATCCAGACGCTGCAACAGGATATCAAGGCGCTCAAGGAAGGCAAGTATAAGGAATTACAGGATCGCCGGGACAGACTGGAAGAGAAACGTGCAGACAAACAGACACAGATAGACCAGAGCCAGCGTCTTGCAAATGAGTTTGAGCACAAGAAAGGCCATTTGGAGGGTGAGATTAGCAGTAACCAGAGGGCTTTGGAAGAAAAGAAGATGGGTTACATTGCAAATCCCGAACTGGAAGCAGAGGTTGAGAAGCTGTTGCAGACCCGTTCCGGACAGAGCATTAAGAATCAGAAAAACAATGAGATTCTCACTTTGCAGGGCAAGGAGCAGGAAGAACTTGAGAGCAGACAGGCTGCCAGAAACCGCTTCAACAGGGAATATCCGTCAGTAGGATTCAGTGGCATGGAGAAATCCAATGATGTTTATGTAAACCTGCTTAATGATTATGAGACGGATTATGAACCCAAGTATGAGAGTGAGTTCGAGAAGCAGTGTGCCATTATTTATAAGAGTCTGCGTGAAAATGTCATTGCTACGATCCATGGGGATATCAATGCAGCAAAACGTCATACGCATGATATCAACCGAATGCTTCGCAAGACTAATTTCGCAGACAGTACCTATCAGATCAAGATAGAACCGGCAAAGAACGAGAATGGTCAGTTCTATGAGATGTTGACGGCACCGGAACTTGACAGCAAGAATATAGGCGGTAATCTGATGGAAGGTCAGATCAGTCTGGGCGAAGATGAGTTCTATCAGAAGTATGAGAACAAGATCAAGCTGTTGACGGATAAATTCATGCCGATCAAGGACGAGGACGGAGCACAGAGAGAAAGACGTATGCAGGAAATGGAACAGTATGCGGATTATCGTAACTATTTGTCCTTTAGCATGTATGAACAGGTAACAGATGCACAGGGAAATGTGATCCGGGAGAATTTCGTAGATGAGATGGCAGGACGGGATTCCGGCGGTGAAGGGCAGAACCCCAAGTATGTAGCATTACTGGCTGGCTTTGCCATGCTCTACATGCAGCAGAGCAACAGAGATTCCAAGATCAAGCTGGTGCTTCTGGATGAAGCCTTTTCCAAGATGGATCAGGAGAGAAGTGCTGTCTGCCTGCAATACGCGCGTAAGATGGACTTACAGCTCATTGTCTGTGTACCGGATGAACGTTTACAGTCTCTGATCCGTAATGTTGACTGTGTATACGGCTTTAGAAGATATCACAATCAGATATCCATGATGCATATTGACAAGGGAGATTATCTTAAACTTATGGAAGGCGAGGAAACAGAGTAGCCTGCAGGTGAAAAGGGGGAAGAAACAATGATTGAAATTATGGAAGTGGTTTTAAAGCATATTGTTGAAGTTGCAATTTTATTTTTTGAATTTGTTGGTGTTATTGTGATCATCATATCAGGGTTAAAAGGTGTCTATGCATATATCCGCCGTTTGCCGGATATGAAGATCACTCTGGCGCAGGGGCTTGCGATCGGTCTGGAATTCAAGCTGTGCAGTGAGATTTTAAAGACAGTTATTGTAAGAGAATGGACGGAAATCGTCACGGTCGCAGGCATTATCGCATTGAGAGCGGCACTGACATTCCTGATCCACTGGGAGATTAAAGAAGAGAACCATGAGAGGCACTGAACAATGCAAAAGAGCAGCGTAGGCAGACTATAGAGGCAATCATGGAAATGATAGAAGGAGAATTGCGATGTTAATTCCGGAAGACAATACATATAATGAAATTCGTGAGAAATCAGTAAGGCAATGGCTGGATGAAATGAGTCAGCATGAAGATATCGCAGTCAGAGGCGGTGTGAAGGTGACCCGCGAATATATGGATGAACTGAAGAGACAGATACAGGTGTTAGAAGAAAAATGTGCACTAAAGGATGAATATCTCAAAAAATTAAAAGAACGAATCAATAAATAGGCAGCAAAAAATCGTCAGGAAGTCCTGGCGATTTTTTTATACAGACAAACTCCTTAAAATTGGGGACATAAAATTAAAACCGGGGTGTGTTTACATAAAATCTCATACTATATAATTTGTTCATGGAAGGTAAGTGATTTGCCATAAATAAACAGGAGAGGAAATCTATAAAAAAGTCAAACAGAACAAAAGCGATGACACTGCATACGAAGTGCAGATCAATGGACAGAAATATCAGATACTGGAAGCGGCGCCAACCCTTAACGGACTGCGGATGATCACGTATTACCCCCTGCGTGAAATGTTGCGTCCGGTGCGTAATATAGCGGGAATTACCAGTGGATTTCTTGCAGTATTGATGTTGGTAGGTCTTTTGTTCATGATTCTGTTCTATAAGAATATACTGTTGCAGTTCAAGATTCTTACAGAACATTTAAAACAGGTAGAGAACGGAAATTTTGAAACGCAGATAACGGAATTGCCGAACAATGAGTTCGCATATGTTTTTGAACAGTTTAACCGAATGGTAGAGAGAATACGTCATTTGATCTCTTCTACATTAAAAGAGCAACAGCTAAGGAACCAGGCGGAAATGAGACAACTGCAAAACGTGTTGCATAAAAATTTTAAGGATACTCCTGCAGTGGAGAAGGACAGAGAAGGTACTTCCGGAGACAGTCAGGATATCATTCCCTTTATAAAATCCTATGTCTATGAAAACTTTGATAAAGATTTGTCACTGGATCATCTGGGACAGGTAGTACATCTGCATCCTGCTTATCTTTCAAAAGTATTTAAAGATGAGACAGATATGAATGAATATAATTAAGTGCTAACTGTTCTATTTATTATAGAATTATAAAAAATCTAAACTATTTGTTAATTGTTAGCACTCTCTATTGACGAGTGCTAACAGCGGTGGTATAACATAATCAGAACAAGGGAAGAGAGATAAAAATCAAAGCCCTGTTCCACAGAAACGTAAAATAACAATGATGTTTTATATAAGGAGGAATTGATTATGTTGATGCCTAGTATTTTTGGAGAAGATTTATTTGATGGATTAATGGATGGTTTTGCATTCCCTGCTGACTGGAGTTATGCAAAGAATACAGCCAATGTGATGAAGACAGATATCAAGGAAAATGAGAACGGCTATGAACTTGACATTGATCTTCCCGGTTATAAGAAAGAAAATGTAAAGGCTGAACTCAAGGATGGTTATCTGACGATCAGTGCTTCTAATGACAGCAGCACAGAAGAAAAAGATGAGAAGGGCAAATACATTCGTAAGGAACGTTATACCGGCTCCGTAAGCAGAAGCTTCTATGTTGGTAAATATGTTACGGAAGAAGATATTCATGCTAAATTCGAGAACGGAATCCTGAAATTGTCCGTACCTAAGGTAGATGCACCGAAGGTTGAACAGAATAAATACATTGCCATTGAAGGATAAGTATATAAATCCCGCAGATTTCACCCCCTGCGGGATTTTTTTTGCTTTCAGAACGAACGTTCAACAAAAATGCTGGTAAAACGAGCGGATATATTTATAGCATATTTTCTGAGAAAAATGCTATCCTGTAAAAGTACGCGTGAAGGCGTTTTTTTTAGTACGAGGAGGAAAAAGTTATGAAATATGTCAGACAGTTCATGTTGATCCTGATGATTTCCTTTTGCGGAGAATTATTGAAATATTTACTTCCATTGCCAATTCCGGCAAGTGTGTACGGATTTATCCTGTTATTTGCAGGACTTTTAACAGGAGTGATCAAACTGGATATGGTAAAGGATGCAGCAAAATTTCTGATTGAGATCATGCCGCTTATGTTCATACCGGCGGGCGTGGGACTGATCGTTTCATGGGATGTATTAAAGCCTGTATTGTTACCTTTTGCAGTCATTACAGTGATCACAACAGTAGCAGTTATGGCAATGGCAGGAAGAGTTACCCAGTGGGTCATCCGCAGGGAAAAGGGGGAGAAGCATGAATGAGATAATGGGAAACTCCTTGTTTTTTGGAGTTATGATCAGCGTGGCGGCCTATGAAATAGGTGTACTGTTAAAAAAGAAATTCAAACTTGCGATTTTTAACCCTCTGTTGATCGCAATTGCAGTAATTATCGTGATTCTGGCAATTACAGGAGTAGAATATGATACATATAATGACGGTGCCAAATACCTTAGCTATCTGCTGACACCGGCAACTGTATGTCTGGCAGTACCTCTCTATGAACAGCTTGAGATATTAAAGAAGAATCTGAAGGCAATTCTGGCAGGAATTCTGGCGGGAGCCCTGACCAGCGTTACCAGTGTGCTGATACTGGCAATCCTGTTTGGACTGAGCCATGAGGAATATGTTACATTATTGCCCAAATCCATTACGACGGCGATTGGAATGGGAGTGTCAGAAGAACTGGGAGGAATCGTGACGATCACCGTTGCGGTCATTATCATTACAGGTGTTCTTGGCAACATGTTTGCAGAAGCGGTCTGCAGGATATTCTGGATTGAAGAACCCATAGCAAAGGGCATCGGGATAGGATCTGCATCACACGCGATCGGTACAGCCAAGGCAATGGAACTTGGTGATATAGAAGGGGCTATGAGTAGTCTGTCAATTGCGGTGTCTGGACTGATCACTGTAATACTGGCAAGTGTATACGCACAGTTTTTATAGAAAATCATATAAAAAGAAATGAACAGAAAACAAAGCGCATGTGGAATGAACCGCATGCGCTTTTTAATAATAAATAAAAATTTCATTTTAACATATATTATTTATTGAAAATCATAATTAGAAAAATGTGTACTAAATAATTCGACCATCTAAACCTTTTGATATTCTATTAGGAAAGGAAGGTATATATATGGATTATAAGGTACGTATGCGTAATCTGCGTGAAGATAGTGATAAAACACAGCAGGAGATCGCAGCAATTCTAGGAACATCACAGACCATGTATGCACGCTACGAGAGAGGGGCAAATGAGATGCCGATCCGACATCTTATTTGGCTTGCAAAGTACTATGATGTATCAACAGATTATCTTCTGGGGTTAACAAAGGAAAAGAAACCATTTCCCCAAAAATAAAAGAAAACGATCAATAAATAATGTGTAGGGTTTAAAAGGAAAAAGTAAAGATATTTACTAAGATAAAACTTGACAATTTTTTATCAAATTATATTGTAATCTGGAATAAAATAGATTAAAATAAAAAGGTGAATGAGAAAAAAATAACAAAGTTTATGTTATATATGCATAGGAGGTAATATCATGTCCAAAGAGATTAAGTGCATTGGTGTGTTAACAAGCGGTGGAGATGCACCTGGTATGAATGCAGCGATTCGTGCAGTTGTTAGAAAAGCGATTTCTAATGGCGTTACTGTAAAAGGTATCAAGAGAGGTTATGCAGGTCTGTTGAATGAAGAGATCGTTGATATGCAGAAGCAGAATGTTTCTGATATCATTCAGCGTGGTGGTACGATCCTTGGTACAGCCCGTTGTCTGGAATTCAAAGATCCGGAAGTACAGGCTCACGCAGCAGATATCTGTAGAAAGCATGGTATCGATGGACTGGTTGTAATCGGTGGTGACGGTTCTTACCGTGGAGCACAGGCTCTTGCAAGAAATGGTATCAACACGATCGGTCTGCCCGGTACAATCGACCTTGATATTGCCTGTACAGAATATACAATTGGTTTTGATACTGCAATTAATACAGCAATGGAAGCAATTGATAAGGTAAGAGATACTTCTTCTTCTCATGAGAGATGTTCTATTATCGAAGTTATGGGACGTAATGCGGGTTACATCGCTCTGTGGACAGGCGTTGCCAATGGTGCAGAGGATATCCTTCTTCCTGAGAAATACGATTACAATGAACAGGAACTGATCAATAATATCATTGCCAGCAGAAAGCGTGGCAAGACCCATCATATCATTGTAAATGCAGAAGGTATCGGACATTCTACATCCATGGCAAAGAGAATCGAAGCAGCAACAGGTATTGAGACTCGTGCAACGATTCTTGGTTACCTACAGCGTGGCGGCAGCCCTACATGTAAGGATCGTTTCTATGCTTCTATCATGGGTGCTTATGCAGCAGATATTCTGTGTGCAGGTAAGTCCAATCGTGTAGTAGCATACAAGCACGGCGAATTCGTAGACTTCGATATCGAAGAAGCATTAAATATGGAAAAGACAATTAATGAATATCAGTATGATATCTGTAGAAAATTGTCCAGATAATAAATAAAGTCTGAATTTGAGAGAATCATGAAACAATCCGAAGATGAGATTTACTTATTTTCGGATTGTTTTTGTTATGGCAGATTGCTATAATGTGCATAGGCATTTTGGAATGTAAGATTAAGCCTGTATGTCGGGCATAAAGGAGATATTGGGGAGTTGAATCAGAAAAAGAAATTTAAGGGTAAACGTTCTACTACCAGACTGATCGCGCTGGGGTTTGCCCTGATCATAGTGATTGGCACAATATTGCTGAGTCTGCCGGTTGCGGTACGTTCCGGACATCCTGATGTACTGAATGCCCTGTTTACGGCGACTTCAGCAACTTGTGTTACTGGTCTGGTCGTTGCAGATACGTATCAGAACTGGACAACATTTGGAATCCTGGTCATTTTTGGAATGATTCAGATAGGTGGATTGGGATTCATGACCATAGGAGTATATATATCTATTATCCTGAAAAAGAAAATAGGATTGAAGCAGCGTGAGAATCTGCATGAGAGTGTGAATTCCATGGAAATAGCAGGTGTTGTGAATCTGGCTAGAAAAATTGTACAGGGCACACTTTTGATAGAAGGGATCGGTGCAGTGCTGCTCTCAACGAGATTTATTCCAAGATATGGAGTGCTGCGTGGAATTGCATTTTCCATTTTTCATGCAGTGTCTGCTTTTTGTAATGCGGGATTTGACCTGATGGGATATGACGAGGCGTACTCTTCACTGGTGTCCTTTGAAGGAGATGTGCTGGTCAATGTTGTTGTAATGTTTCTGATCCTGACCGGAGGTATCGGTTTTGTAGTATGGGATGACCTGATGCGTAATAAGTGGCATTTTAAGAAATATCTGCTACATACCAAGATCGTGCTGACTGTGACGATAGGACTGACTGTGACTACTACCATACTGTACCTGATCATAGAAAATCAGGGAGTCCTTGCAGGACTGGATCCTCTGGAAAAAGTATTAGGAGCTGCTTTTTGCTCTGTTACGCCCAGAACTGCGGGATTTAATACAACGGATGTGGCAGGTCTGTCCAACGCCGGTAAAATGTTGACCATACTGCTTATGTTTGTCGGCGGCAGTCCGGGTTCAACAGCAGGTGGCGCCAAGACAACGACCATAGTTGTACTGTTTCTGTATGCAGCGGCAATGATCCGTAATCACGAAGATATCAATCTGTTTGGCAGACGTCTGACAGATGATGTGGTTAAAAAAGCCAATGCGGTCGTTGTAGTGAATTTTGCACTGGGAATGTTTGCAGCAATATGGATCATGTGCATGCAGCCTTTTGATATGGCGGATGTACTGCTGGAAGTATTCTCTGCGATCAATACGGTCGGAATGACTACAGGCATTACGAGGGATCTGAATACAGTATCCAGATTGATCCTGATAGTGTTGATGTATTGCGGCAGACTTGGCAGTTTGTCTTTTGCTCTTGTTTTTGCCCAGAAAAAGACATCAGACAGTATCAGACTTCCGCAGGAAAAGATTATTGTAGGATAGGAGAGCATAATGAAATCAATATTAATCATAGGAATGGGACGTTTTGGACATCATCTGGCGAAAAACTTTCTGGATAATGGACACGATGTCATGATCATAGATGAGAAAGAAGAAGCAATAGAGGATATGGTTCCCTACGCGACCAGTTCTAAAATTGGAGATTGTACGAAGGAAGAAGTCCTGAAAACCATAGGCGTTCGTAATTTCGACACAGTATTTGTATGCATCGGAACCAATTTCCAGAGCAGTCTGGAGATTACCAGTCTGGTAAAGGAATTGGGAGCCAAAAAGGTCATCAGTAAGGTAACAAGAGATATTCAGGCAAAGTTTTTATTAAGAAACGGCGCAGATGAAGTGATCTATCCGGACAAGGACATTGCTGAGAAGTGGGCAGAACGTTACAGTCTGGATAATATCTTTGATTATATCGATCTGCCGGGACCTTATGGAATTTACGAGATCAGTCCGATTCAGGAGTGGGTCGGTAAAAGCATCAGGGAGTCCAATATTGCTGCACGCTATAAGGTTTCGATACTGGGAATCCGCAAAAATGAAGGCGAAGAGATGCATATTATGCCTTCAGCGGATTATGTGATACAGGAGAAAGAACATCTGATGGTAATGGCACATAATGATGTGGCTGCCAGACTTTTGGAACCCCGTAAAAAACGTAAGAAATAATGGAGGCAGTATGATAACAAGTGCATCAAATCAGAGAATGAAGAATTTAATGGCTTTGTGCCAGAAATCCAAGGAGAGGCGTGCACAGCAGTCTTTTATCGTGGAAGGAACCAAAATGTTTCTGGAGGCACCAGCAGACTGGATCAGGGAAGTCTATGTTTCAGAGAGCTTCTGGGCGAAGTGCAGCTATCGGGAGCAATTAAAGGCAAAGGGCTGCGAAATCGTTACAGATGATGTGTTTAAAAGAGTTGCAGACACCAGAACACCACAGGGGATCATGAGTGTCCTGAAATGTCCACACTATGAACTGGAGGACCTTCTGGAGAATGAAACACCGCTTCTGGTCGTATTAGAGGATCTGCAGGACCCGGGTAATCTGGGAACGATTCTGCGTGCTGCTGAGGGAGCAGGTGTAAATGGTGTGATCATGAGCAGGGATACAGTGGATATCTTTAATCCCAAGGTCATTCGGGCAACGATGGGCTCTATATACAGAATGCCTTTTTACCAGGCAGATGATCTGAAGGATACCATTCAAGTATTGAAAGGTAGGGGAATCCGGGTATATGCAGCACATTTACAGGACAGCGTATGCTATGATGAAGCGGATTACCAAAAAGGAACGGCTTTTCTGATCGGCAATGAAGGAAATGGGCTGAAAAAGGAGACTGCAGATGCAGCAACTCAGTATATAAAAATCCCTATGGCAGGACAGGTAGAGTCACTTAATGCAGCTATGGCGACTTCTATACTGATGTATGAGGCAGCCAGACAACGACGCAGATAGGGAACCAGGCATTGCAGTCAGAGTCAGCGGGATATTGAAAGGAATGGTGATTGTTATGAAGATAGGATTTATAGGACTTGGAAATATGGCAGATGCCATGATCGGTGGGATTCTTGCCAAGGGGCTGTATCAGAAAGAGGAACTGATCGGTTCTTCCAAAACAGAAGCTACCGCCACACGTATGCATGAAAAATACGGAATTGAAACAGGGACGGATAATGCCCGTGTTGCAAAAGAAGCCAATATTCTGGTGCTGGCAGTGAAGCCGGTCTTTTTCCCGGAAGTAATAGGAGAGATTAAGGAATTTGTAACAAATGACACGCTTGTCATTTCTATTGCGGCAGGCAAGAGTCTGGAATGGATCGAGCAGGAATTTGGTAAGAAGATTCGTCTGGTACGCTGTATGCCGAATGTTCCGGCATTAGTAGGGGAAGCCTGCACCGGAGTCTGCGTAAATACTTCTGTGACAGATGAAGATGAGAAACTGGCGCTGGCACTTATGGAAAGTTTCGGGAAAGCCAGCCTGATACCTGAGAGACTGATGGATGCTGTAATCGGCGTCAGCGGCAGTTCTCCGGCGTATGTATTCATGTTCATAGAAGCAATGGCAGATGCGGCTGTATTGGCTGGAATGCCCAGAAATCAGGCGTATGAATTCGCTGCACAATCAGTGCTTGGCAGTGCTAAAATGGTACTGGAAACAGGAAAACATCCGGCACAACTCAAAGATATGGTATGCTCTCCGGCAGGAACAACAATAGAGGCTGTGAAGGTACTGGAAGAAAAAGGTTTTCGTGCAGCAGTGATGGATGCTGTAGAAGCTTGTGTAAATAAGTCAAAAAATATGTAAAAAAACGAGTTTTTGTTGTGAAAAATTTTGCATTAAGAGTCCGTTCACTTGACAAGTGACGGACTCTTTGTTATTATATAAAATCGTAATGATGTTAACAAAAATGTAACATTTGTTATAAGATTGTATTAAGAACGAAAAGACTTTGAAAAATTGGAGAAGACAATGGAAACAAATCGCAGAAAATGGAAACCTGTGCTATACTTACTAAGTCTTGCAATGTTTGCTATGGCAATGCCAATGAGAACCGCAGCAGCAGAGACAAAGGATCTGGTAGTAACAACATCTACGACAAAGCAGCAGGGTACATCCATGGAGCAAATGAACGCAGGTGCTGCTGTTCTGGTTGATGTGGACGTTGCTTTGAATGATGCACAGATCAGTGCACTGATCAAGCGCCAGACATCAGATATTGTTCCGGTCCATGCAATGGATGAGAAGGATAACGAATCTACACTCGTTATGGCAAAAGTTAATCAGTATGTTAATATACGTAAAGAGCCGAGTCAGGATTCCGAGAAGGTCGGTGTATTATATAAAGACTGCGGCGGCGACATTTTAGAGCAGCAGGGTGACTGGACTAAGATTAAGTCCGGCGACGTGACAGGATGGGTCAGTGACGAGTATCTCTATTTTGGAGAAGAAGCACAGAAAGAAGCAAAGGAAGTTGGTATTCTGACAGCATATACACAGACGGAAACGCTGCGTGTCAGAAAAGAGCCAAATCTTGATTCAGGAGTCCTTGGCCTGCTGGCTATGGGTGAAGCTGTAGAGGCAGTAGAGGAACAGGGTGACTGGGTAAGCATCAGTTATGAGGGTGTAACCGGTTATGTAGCCTCTAAGTATGTGAAGGTAGAATTTGATCTGGACACAGCAGAATCAGTAGAAGCGATCAAGGCAAGAGAAGAAGCAGAGAAAGAAGCAGCCAGAGCACAGGCGGCAGCAGAGAGAGAAGCAACCCGCAAGCAGCAGAAGGAAGCAGTTCTGACATCCGCTTCCGAGTTAAATATTCTGGCAGCACTGGTACAGTGTGAGGCCGGTGGCGAGAGCTATGAAGGACAGCTTGCTGTAGCGTCTGTTGTCATGAACCGTGTCAGAAGTGGTGCATATCCCAATACAGTTACAGATGTAATCTATGCATCCGGGCAGTTCTCACCTGCTAATTCTACCAAGATGAGCAATCTGGCATTAACAGGTAATATAAAAGCAAGTTGCCTGCAGGCAGCGCAGGAAGCAATCAACGGTAACTGTAATGTTGGTGATGCACTGCATTTCAGAAGAGCAGGGAACAAAGATGGTATTATAATTGGAAATCATGTATTCTGGTAATAAGATTGAGAAAAAGTGCAGATGAAAGAGTCTGCACTTTTCTTTGTCCTTGCCCAGATACGCAAAACGTTGTACAATAGTAACTAAAATAAAATCAACGGAGGAGAAGTTATGGATTTAAAAGGACGTCATTTTTTAACACTTAAGGATTATACACCGGAAGAGATCGTATATCTGTTGGATTTAGCTGCTTCCTATAAGGAAAAGAAGAAGAAGGGAATCCCTCATGATACACTTCGCGGTAAGAATGTAGCACTTATTTTTGAAAAGACAAGTACCAGAACCAGATGCTCCTTCGAGGTTGCTGCGCATGATCTGGGTATGGGAACTACATATCTTGATCCGACAGGCTCACAGATTGGTAAGAAAGAAAGCATTGCCGATACAGCCCGAGTACTTGGCAGAATGTATGAGGGTATTGAATACAGAGGTTTTGAACAGACAATCGTGGAAGAACTGGCAAAATACGCAGGAGTTCCTGTATGGAATGGTCTGACGAATGAATACCATCCTACACAGATGCTGGCAGATATGCTTACGATCAGAGAACATTTTGGTAAGCTTAAGGGAATCAAATTAACTTATATGGGGGATGCCCGCTATAATATGGGTAATTCGCTGATGATCGCCTGCTCCAAGTTAGGTATGCACTTTACGGCATGTACCTCCAAGGAATATTTCCCGACGCCTGAACTGGTAGCTCAGTGTCAGGAGTATGCCAAGGCTTCAGGAGCTACGATCACTCTGACAGAGGATGTAGATGCCGGAACAAAGGGAGTAGATGTTATCTACACAGACGTATGGGTATCTATGGGTGAACCGGAAGAAGTATGGGCAGAACGTATCAAAGTCCTTTCCCCATATAAAGTAACAAGCGATGTAATGCGCAATGCCGGTGAGAACGCAATTTTCCTGCATTGTCTGCCTGCTTTCCATGATCTGAAGACCAAGATTGGTAAAGATCAGGGTGAGAAGTACGGTTTTACTGATCTGGAAGTAACGGACGAAGTATTTGAATCCAGTCAGTCACTTGTCTTTGATGAGGCTGAGAACCGTATGCATACCATTAAGGCAGTCATGGCTGCTACTCTGGGGGCATAATATATATGAAAAAGGAAGAAATCGTTCGCCTTTTGAAGGAAAAGAATGATTATATCAGTGGACAGGAACTGTGTGAATATTTTGGCGTATCCAGAACAGCAGTATGGAAAGCAATCAAACAGTTGGAAAAAGATGGTTATCAGATAGAAGCTGTCAATAACCGGGGCTACCGATTGACAGAAAATGATGATATGATGTCACAGATCGAGATCAGTACCAATATGGACACACAGTGGGCAGCAAGGAATCTGGTCTATCACAAGGAAACAGGCTCCACCAATCTGGATGTAAAGTCTTTGGCAGAAGAAGGTGCTCCGGAAGGAACACTTGTAGTAGCTGACATGCAGACGATGGGCCGGGGCAGACGGGGCAGAGCATGGGTATCTCCATCAGGTGAGGCTATTTATATGTCTCTTCTGCTGCGCCCTGACTGTAATCCTGATAAAGCATCTGCGCTGACTTTGGTTATGGCATTGGCTGTTGTGGAGGCTTTGGAAGAAATCGATCCTGATGCCTGTGGCATTAAGTGGCCGAATGATGTCGTAATGAATGGGCGGAAAGTATGTGGAATCCTTACAGAGATGAGTGCAGAACTGGATGCGATACATTATGTAGTTGTCGGCGTTGGAATTAATGTGAATCAACCCTCCTTTGAAGGTGAACTGGCTGAGAGGGCAACTTCACTCTATATGGAGTTGGGACATAAGGTCAACCGTTCTCGATTTATTGCCAGAGTTATGCACTATTTTGAAAAAGAATATGAAATCTTCAGAAAGACGTATGATTTGTCAGGACTTGTAGATACATATAACAAGTATCTGCTTAATTGTGGGAAACGTGTGCGTGTACTGGACCCGAAAGGAGAATACGAAGGGATCGCACGCAGCATCAATGAGAAAGGCGAACTTCTTGTCGAAAGAGATGATGGAACTGTGATTGCCGTATATGCCGGTGAAGTATCGGTGAGAGGCATATATGGATATGTATAGAAATGCAAAAGGCTGGTAAAGAATGGAAAACAAAGAGAAGCGTGTTGTACTGTGCGGTGCTAACGCATATGAACAGAAATATTATTATAATGAACAGTTTAAAGGAATTCCTCAGTCAATACAGGATGAGCTGCATATAATCTGTGTACTTTTTACAGAAGAAGTGGGCGGTGTATTTACAATTGTATTTGAAGAGGATGGAAGTGTGAGCTTTGACACAGAAGCCTATGAGGATGATATTCTCTATGACGAGATCAGCAGTGGTCTGCTGGTAAAGGAGATTAAGGTGCAGAGACAGGAACTTCTGGAATCTTTAAGTCTGTATTACCGTGTATTTGTACTGCATGAGAGTGTGGGCGATGCACTTGATGAGGAAGAAAAGGACTGATAGAAGAAAGGACAGAAACATGTTATTAGTAGTTGATGTAGGAAATACGAACATAACCTTTGGTGTGTATCGTGATAAGGAACTGGTAACCACGTTTCGATTGATGAGTAAGACTCCGCGTACCTCTGATGAGTATGGAGTGCTGATCACGGAGCTTTTGAGTAAGAATCATCTGGCTGTGGAGCAGATAGAAGGTGTAGCCATTGCCAGTGTAGTTCCGAATGTAATGCATTCCCTGACCGGCGGAATCAAACGCTATGTAAATGAAAATATTTTAATTATCGGAGCAGGAGTCAAAACTGGAATCCGTATTACTTCTGAGAATCCCAAGGAAATCGGCCCTGACAGAATAGTGGATGTAGTAGCGGCATATGAATTGTATGGTGGGCCAATCCTTGTACTGGATTTTGGAACAGCGACTACGTATGATCTGGTGACTGAGGATGGCTGCTTTTCCGTTGGTATCACAGCACCGGGAATTCGTATCTGTGCCAAGGCATTGTGGGAAGATACCGCAAAATTACCTGAAATCGAAATCAGGAAACCTGACTCCATTCTGGCAAGGGAAACAATAACAAGTATGCAGGCTGGACTGGTATATGGACAGATCGGTCAGACAGAATATATCATTCAGCGTGTTCGCAAGGAGTCAGGTTATAGTAATCTTAAAGTTGTAGCAACAGGTGGATTGGGACGTATCATTGCAGAAGAAACAGAGATGATCGATATCTATAACAATGTCCTGACTTTGGAAGGTCTGAGAATTATATACGAAAAGAATAAAAGGAATAGTTGAGCATGAAACTTACAATCGGAGAGGTTACCCTTGAGAATAACGTGATACTGGCGCCCATGGCAGGGGTAACAGATCTGCCCTTTCGGTTATTGTGCAAGGAACAGGGAGCAGGATTGCTGTGTATGGAGATGGTGAGTGCCAAGGCAGTTCACTACAATAATAAAAATACAGAAGCACTTCTGGAGATCCATCCGGAGGAGAAACCGGTATCATTGCAGTTATTTGGTTCAGAACCGGACATTATGGCGGAAACGGCGGCACGTATCGAAGAAAGACCTTTTGCGATTCTTGATGTCAATATGGGATGCCCTGTTCCAAAGGTAGTGAATAACCATGAGGGCAGTGCCCTGATGAAAGATCCCGGACTGGCTGGAGAAATTATTCATGCGCTGGTACATGCGATCCATAAGCCTGTTACAGTAAAAATACGAAAAGGATTCGATGATGAACATGTAAATGCGGTGGAAATGGCAAAAATTGCAGAAGCAAATGGGGCGGCGGCAATTGCCGTACATGGCAGAACCAGAGAACAGTATTATTCGGGAAATGCAGACTGGGATATTATCAGACAGGTAAAAGAAGCTGTATCGATTCCGGTCATAGGAAATGGCGATGTAGTTGATGCCCTTTCCGCGAAGAAAATGATGGATGAGACAGGCTGTGATGGAGTTATGGTAGGCAGAGCCTGCAGAGGCAACCCGTGGATATTCAGAGAAATCACACAGTATCTGGATACAGGTATTATACCGGAGCGTCCGACGATGGAAGAAGTACGGGATACCATATTGCGGCATGCCAGATTGCAGCTTGAATACAAAGGTGAATATATCGGAATCCGGGAGATGCGTAAGCATGTGTCCTGGTACACAACCGGGTATCCCCACTCTGCCAGACTCAGACAGATGGTGAATGATATGGAAACTTTTGAACAACTGGAAGAGGGCATTAACAGAATCTTCACAGAGCCGGTGAAATCTTGACACAGCCTACAAAACAGGCTATACTTAGGTGTCTTATGAATATGGCAAAATAAGAGAAATTTATAATATATAGAAGAAAGGGTGCAGACCATGGAAGCAAAGAAAAATTTATTAACACGTGAAGGCTTGAAGAAATATGAGGACGAATTACACGAACTCAAAGTCAATAAAAGAAAAGAAGTAGCACAGAAGATCAAGGAAGCAAGAGAGCAGGGCGACTTGTCAGAGAACGCTGAATACGATGCAGCAAAAGACGAGCAGCGTGACATTGAAGCCAGAATCGAAGAACTGGAGAAAATCTTAAAGAACGTTGAAGTCGTAGATATGGAAGAAGACACGGACAACCTTGAAAAAGTAAGTTTCGGTCTGGCTGTTAAGGTTAAGGATAACGAATTCGGTGATGAGATGGAATTTAAGATCGTTGGTGCAACAGAAGCAAACAGCTTAAAGGGCAAGATCTCTAACGAGTCTCCTCTGGGTAAGGCTCTGATCGGTGCCAGGAAGGGTGATGTTGTATCCGTAGAAGCACCGGCAGGAATCATTGAATATACTATTCTGGATATTTATAAGCCGGAAGCATAAGATATAGAAGAATCTACACACAGAGTTTCGCTTATCCTGCGGAAAGTGTGAAATACAGATACACGATCTCAGCATAGATGAAAGGAGTATTGGGAAAAGTGTCACAGGAACAGAATCAAACACAGAAGAACCAGGAACAGGATGTTAACCAGCTTCTTAAGGTAAGAAGAGAGAAACTGGCTGCATTGCAGGCAGCAGGCAAGGACCCGTTCCAGATCACAAAATATGATCAGACTCATCACACCAGTGATGCAAAAGAATTATATACAGCTCATGAAGCAGAGCTTCTGGCAGGCAGAAAAGAGCCGAACGTAGAAGGACTGGATGAGCAGCAGGCAAAAGAAGCATTGAATGAGGACTATAACGAAAGACGTGCGATTATGGATGCAAGCCCTATCAACGTATCCATAGCAGGTCGTATGATGTTCAAACGTGTTATGGGTAAAGCTTCTTTCTGCAATATCAAGGATCTGAAAGGTACTATCCAGGTCTATGTTGCCAGAGATGCGATCGGTGAAGAAGCATATGCAGATTTCAAAAAGTCTGATATTGGTGATATTTTTGGTGTTAAGGGATATGTATTCCGCACAAAGACAGGTGAAATCTCCATTCATGCGGTTGAAATGACATTGTTATCCAAGAGCTTACAGATCCTTCCTGAGAAGTTCCACGGACTGACAGATACAGATACCCGTTATCGTCAGAGATATGTGGATCTCATTATGAATGATGAAAGCAAGGAAGTATTTATCAAGCGTTCCAAGATCTTAAAAGAGATCCGTAATTTCCTTGCAGGCAGAGACTTCATGGAAGTAGAGACACCGACTCTGGTATCTAATGCCGGTGGTGCAGCAGCAAGACCTTTTGAAACACATTATAATGCATTGAATGAAGATGTGAAACTTCGTATCTCTCTGGAATTATATCTGAAGAGACTGATCGTAGGCGGATTAGAGAGAGTATACGAGATTGGCCGTGTATACCGTAATGAAGGTGTTGATACACGCCATAACCCAGAGTTTACTCTGATGGAGTTATATCAGGCATATACAGACTATGAAGGTATGATGGAACTGACAGAGAGCATGTTCCGTTATCTTGCTGAAACTGTATGTGGTTCAACCAAGATTTCCTACAATGGTGTAGAGATCGATCTGGGTAAGCCATTTGAACGTCTGACTATGACCGATGCGATCAAGAAATATACAGGTGTTGACTTTGATGCAGTTGCAACTGATGAAGAAGCAAAGGCAATCGCAAAGGAACATAATGTAGAATATGAAGAACGCCATACAAAGGGCGATATCGTAAATCTGTTCTTTGAAGAATTCTGCGAAGAGAACTTGGTACAACCTACTTTCATTATGGATCATCCTCTGGCTATTTCACCATTAACCAAGAAAAAGCCAAGCGACCCATCCAAGGTAGAGCGTTTTGAGTTATTTATCAACACATGGGAAATGTGTAATGCTTACTCCGAGCTGAATGATCCTATCGATCAGAGAGAACGTTTTGCACAGCAGGATGCAAATGCGGCAGCAGGCGATGACGAAGCAGAGCATACAGACGAAGATTTCCTGAATGCACTGGAAATCGGTATGCCACCTACAGGCGGTATCGGCTACGGTATCGACAGACTGGTTATGCTGTTAACAGATTCACAGGCGATCAGAGATGTATTATTGTTCCCTACGATGAAGTCATTGGACAAATAAATGCCCATTTTATGCGGGTTTGCGGACTTTTTAATTGTATGGTACGACAAGAGTACGACAAAATAACCTGTCTTAAAGGGTTAAAATAAACGATTTTAAATTAAAATCAAGTCAGTTCAAGTTAATATTTTGTACTATAAGGACATTTTTCTAAAAGAAATTTTAGAGAAGTGTCCTTTTTGTTATGGTCAGCAAAGCAGAAATGGAGGAAAAGAACATGAATAGTACAGCGTTAGGAGCAGGAGCCCCAAAAGCTCAAAAAATTATTTTTATCAGTGAAGCACATGAGAAATTCTACTATGAGAAATTGAAAGAGGTGAGGTATCAGGCTGTGTACCACAAGGCACTTTGCTATTGTCTTGGTATTAACGATGATACCAGAAGAAATGCGAACCGCATTTATGATTTTAAGACAGGTTGTGTAAAGACAGAATGTTTACATGAAGGCTGGCAGACCAGTGGAAGCGTGAAAGTAGTCAGAATGGCGTTTAATTTGTACTGCAACGGTACACCAAGCGTAGATGATTACAAAGACGCAGAGGAGCAGATCAGTGAGTGCAGGCAGTATACGGTGGAAGAATTATTCTGCTGTGCCTATGCACCGTATTTTTGGCAGGCAATACAAATCCGGTATCCAGAATATGCAACCTATAACCGGAAACTGTATGCCTTGTTTGGAGGAGTAGATTGATGTTAAAAGTTCGATTGATGGGAACAAAGAATGATATTAAATGGTTTGGGAAGATTTTGCAGAGAAATCCCAAGATTGAAGTAACAGAGTTTTCAGATTTATACCCGAATAAAGGAACAAAGAAATTCCACAGGGCTTATGTGGAAGTCAGAAAATGCAACGTAAAAGAAAATCAGTAGAAAGCAAAGGAGAATTTATCATGTGTAGAGTTATAGCAATCGCAAATCAGAAAGGTGGAGTCGGAAAGACCACCACAACAAGCAATTTAGGAATAGGATTGGCAAAACAGGGGAAAAAGGTACTTTTGATTGATGCCGATGCACAGGGCAGTCTTACCGCAAGTTTGGGGTACACAGAGCCGGACGCAATCGAGATCACATTGGCATCGGTCATGGGCAGTCTGATTAAGGACGAGGAAGTTGAGCCTATGGAGGGCATTTTACACCATGAGGAAGGAATAGACCTTATGCCGGGAAACATTGAGCTTTCCGGTCTGGAGGTTTCACTTGTGAATGTCATGAGCCGGGAGCGTATCATGCAGGAGTACATAAGCATGGTGCAGGATTATTACGATTACATCTTAATTGACTGTATGCCTTCACTTGGAATGATTACCATAAATGCCTTTGCCTGTGCCGACAGTATTCTGATACCAGTGCAGGCGGCGTATCTGCCCGTTAAAGGTTTACAGCAACTTATCAAGACAATTGGCAAGGTAAAGCGTCAGATTAACCCAAAACTGGAGATAGAGGGCATTTTATTGACGATGGTTGACAGCAGGACGAATTATGCAAGGGACATCAGCGCCATGCTGAAGGAAGCCTATGGAAGCCGGGTAAAGATATTTACCAATATTATCCCGATTTCGGTAAGGGCGGCGGAGATTTCTGCGGAAGGAGTCAGCATTTATAAGCATGATCCAAAGGGAAAGGTGGCATCTGCCTACAATTCTTTGACAGAGGAGGTGCTTGCAAATGAGCAGTAATACAAAGACAGGAAGCGCATCTAAAATCAAAATGGAGAGTTTTGATGATTTATTCGGTGGAAGCAACGCACAGGAAATAGGGGCAGAGCAGATTATCAATGCCCCGTTAGCAGACCTTCATGAGTTCAAAGACCACCCATTTAAGGTATTGGACGATGAAAAGATGGAGGAAACAACGGAGAGTATCAGACTTTACGGGGTACTTGTTCCGGGAATTGCAAGACCGAGAGCAGGCGGCGGCTATGAGCTGATCGCCGGGCACCGCAGGAAGCATGGCTCAGAAAGAGCCGGGAAAACGGAAATGCCGATTATTGTCCGCAATTATTCCGATGATGAAGCAACTATTATCATGGTGGATTCCAATATCCAGAGAGAGGACATTTTACCGAGTGAAAAGGCAAAAGCCTATAAGATGAAGTATGAAGCCATGAAGCATCAGGGAAAGAAATCGGGAAAGAATACCCTTGATGAAGTGGGGGAAGCTGCTGGGGAAAATGCGAAAAAGGTGCAGCGTTATATCTGGCTTTCAAGGTTGTCCGATGAGCTTCTTGAAATGGTGGATACCAAGAAATTAGGCTTTTCACAGGGCGTGGACATATCCTTTCTATCAGAGGAAGCACAGCAGTGGGTAGAGGTCGTTATAGAAGAACGGGGCTGTAATGTCAGCACCGTACAATCCGGCAAGTTAAAGGAATATGGCAAAAACGGAGAGCTTACGCTTGCAATGGTGCGGCTGATCCTGACAGAAGAAAAGCCAAAGGAACGCAAGGTTACACTGAAAGCGGATAAAATCAGCAAGTATTTTGCTGAAGATTATAGCAGTGAAGATATAGAGAATATTATCATTCAGCTTTTGGATGAATGGAAGAAAAGACAGTAGAAAGGAGGTGCAGGCACATGGGTAACATGATGAAATTTGATTATTACTATGGTATCGAAGCAGAACAGTTTTCATTTTACAGAGTTCCGAGATTGCTGATTAAGGACGAACGGTTCAAAGAGTTATCCAGTGATGCAAAGCTCCTTTATGGTCTGATGCTTGACAGAATGTCACTATCCATGAAAAACGGATGGTTTGATGATGAAAACAGGGCATATATTCATTATACCCTTGATAATATTATGGAGGATTTAGGTTGTGCAAAAGAAAAGTGTGTGAAAGTATTGGCAGAGCTTGACAGCAAAAAGGGTATTGGTCTGATAGAGAAAAAAAGACAGGGATTGGGGAAACCGGATATTATTTATGTCAAAAACTTTGCCACTTTGGAAGTGGGCGGAGAGCCAGAAAGCCAGCCGGAAAGTCTTTCAAACACTGATGTTTCCACAGAAGTTCGGAAATCGAACTTCAAGAGGTTCGATAATCAAACTTCCAGAAGTTCGGAAATCGAACTTGCAGAGGTTCGGAAACCGAACTTGCAGGAGTTCGGAAATCAAACTTCAAGAGGTTCGGAAACCGAACTTGCAGAGGTTCGAGAACCGAACGCAAATTATAACAATACTAACTATACTGATTTGAGTTATAACAATCAATCTAATCAATCAGAGAGTAAAGTCGAAGAAACGATTGATGTGATGGATGATGTCAACGCATACATAGAAATCATTAAGGAAAATATTGAGTATGAGCATTACATGAAGTATAGTACGCAGGATAAAGGGCTTTATGATGAGCTTTTTGAGGTGATTTGTGAGGTTGTATGCGTAAAACACAAGACGGTTAAGATTGGTGGGGATGATTATCCATATGAGCTGGTAAAGTCAAAGTTCTTAAAGCTGAACAGCTCGCATTTGGAGTATGTGATGGAGTGCATGAAGAATACCACAACCAAGATAACAAATATCAAGGCATATATGGTGACAGCACTCTACAATGCGCCAAATACAATCAATCATTATTACCAACAGGAGGTACAGCACGATATGTATGGAGGTGGATGGCATGAAAAGGGTATTGTTTAAGGTTATTGTTCCGGCAGTGATAATTACGGTATGGATGCTGACCTGTTATCCGGTATGCAATAAAGCAGAAGGCTTTGACTGGTTTTTATATTGGATTATTGCAGGGTGTCCGTTTGGTATCCGCCGTATGTGCCTGTGGCTGATACCCAAGAATTTCGGTATCAGCGGGAGCATTGGTATTCTTGCTCTGAATTGTATTATAGGCGGTCTAATCGGCGGTGTAGTGCTGATTTTTAAGATAATCGGCATTGCAGGAGAGCTTATCAGTATTATAACAGGACACTTCTGGACGAAAAGTCCAAAAGTGGAAATATAGAACTTCTGGACATTTTGTCCAAAGGTGGGGCAGTCAAATATGGCTGCTCTTTTATTGTAAGAAAGGAAGGAGCAAAAAGATTTATGGAGTCAATGAGAGATGTGTACAGGGTAATGGAACGGGAAATTAAAAGGGGAAGCACACCATTACGGTTTGAACAGTTAGGTTTTGGCGATTACAGCTACAATGAAATTACTTCAAAGGAAAAGCTTTTGCAGGTGCTTTCCTATCTGCTGCGGATCGGTGAGTATGAGCCATTCGCCGGAAAAACCATAGGGAACAATGTTTACATGGATATGCGGGGGAAAAAAGCTGTTTTTAAGAGAACAAGACTGACCTATGAGAGAAATAATATTTTTGCAACAATTAAGCGGCTGGCAAAGAAGTATAAGCCGGACTATGACGGAAAGGTGTATCTGGAAACAGTAAGATGTTTTTTTACCATATCTGAGGAAGAATTGGGAAAGTGCCGATACAATTATAAAGGCAAGGATACATATGCCTTTGTGATGTCTGACAGATATATCATGGCTTTATATACATACTGTCTGTCAGCAAGAAAAGCGGTGGCTTTGGAAAATATAGAGCTGGAGGGACTTTCAGAAGCGGAGCTTTTTATGGTAAAATTGGAGAGTGTCAGAGAAGTGTTATTCCAGGCATTATTGCTTGATGATGTGAAGTTTGAAGATGGCAAGATGTATGCGGAGCTTTATTCTATTTATATATTATAGAGAAAGAAGGAAATTATATGTTGGAAATTGATTATGGTTCGTCTGTTTTTTACTATGGAGATGGGGTGCATCAAGTTAGGAGACATTACACTATTGAATATTTATTTGATTGCGACAATATAGAATTACAGACAAAATATGAAAGAGAAATGCATTGCATTCTTGAATCTTTTAATGTTGCCATGACACAGGAATGCCAATGGGGAAAGGAATTTTTGGAATCTATTGGGGTATTAATACAAAATACCGAGGTAGTCCCATATACATTATATTATGATTCAGACTGTGATGTTGATTTGGTAGAAAGTGAAATTATAAAAAAAGGACTAGAGTGTTTATACAAGATAAAACCAATTATTGCTCATATTGATAATCATTTATTGATGGATAAAGAATGTCATGGGGAGTTATCATTAGGTGGGTGTGGAAAACGGTTGATATCAATAACAGAAGATGTAATAAAGCCTAGTGATATTAGTGATACAGCTTCATTTATGATGGATCAGCTATTAGGCTTGGAGTCAACCGGAAAAACAATCATTATAACAGATAATTATTTATTTCCCCAAAATTATGATTTTACTTATGAGAATGATTTGAAAAAAGTTTTATGTTTTTTAAAAGCAAAAGAAATTAGATATTATGGGAATCAAAATCTTTTAAATAATAATTTTTTTCAAAAAATAAAGCAGATATTAAAATCTGTTGGGACGGAAATAACATTTTATAACATTAGTGATTTTCATGATAGATTTTGGATTAATAAGGATACTTTAGATGGATTAGTTTTTGGAACATCTCTTAATGGAATTGGAAGAAAATTGTGTTATTTTGATGCTATTACAAGAGATGATGCAAAAACAATTATACAATATTTAGAAAAGTAGCTATATAAATTTTGACAGCGCAAGGGCAGTTATAGACCGTAAAGGTTTGTAGCTGCCCTTTTTGCGTTTACAGAACTCTTGGACAAAATGTCCAGAAGTGGAAAGGAGAGCTTATGAAGTATTTACTGCACAGGCTGTATGTTCCACCATAGTGGAGCTACAGTTACAAAAAATCAAGGAGGAAAACCATGCAGGAGGAAGTTACACAGAAAACGATTGCCCTTGTTTTCAAGTCCTCAAGGCTGACCGCCGATGTACTGAAAAAAGCCATGAAGATGTATCTGGAGCGCCGGAAAGCCGGACAACAGGCAACACATGGAAAAATGTCAGTGAAAAAGCTGGTCGGTCAGGGTATGGGAGCTTCGAGTATTGAGGTTACGGATAACAACATCAAGTCCTTTGAGCGGGTGGCAAGGAAATACAATGTTGACTTTGCAGTGAAAAAGGATAAGACGGTGGAACCGCCGAAGTATATGGTATTTTTCAAGGGCAAGGATGCCGATGTGATCACACAGGCATTTAAGGAATTTGTGAAAGTTAATGAGAAGAAGCGTGGCAGAGTATCCGTAAAGGAGAAGCTGGCAGAGTTCAGGGAGCTTCTTGGAAAGGACAAGAACAGGGAGAGAGCAAGGGAACACCAGAAAGACAGGGGGCAATCACTATGAGTAAGATTATAGACGGTATTGTCAAAGACTTAAAAGCCATTCCCGAAACGCTGAAGGCTAAGACCGGAAGCGTGGAAAAAAAGAAACTCATTCTTATCAATCTCCCGTATATTCTTGCAGGCTATTTTTGTGACAAGATAGCGTGGCTGTGGCGTGTATCGCCGGGAAGCAATGCTTCCGATAAGATGATGGCAGCCATGAACGGGCTGAATGATTTGTTTTCCAATCCGTTGCCGAGCTTTTCTCCGAAAGATTTACTGATCGGTATTGCGGGCGGCGTTGCGCTCCGTCTTGTGGTGTATTTCAAAGCCAAGAATGCCAAGAAATTTAGGCAGGGTGTAGAGTACGGTTCCGCAAGGTGGGGAAATGCAAAGGATATAGAGCCTTATGTCGATTCGGTCTTTGAAAACAATGTCATACTGACAGAAACGGAAAGGCTGATGATGTCGGGCAGACCAAAGCAACCGAAGTATGCAAGAAATAAAAACATTCTTGTTATCGGCGGTTCTGGTTCCGGCAAGACTCGCTTTTTTGTGAAACCCAACCTGATGCAGATGCACAGCTCCTACGTTGTCACTGATCCGAAAGGAACGGTGCTTGTGGAGTGTGGCAAAATGCTGTTAAAGAACGGGTACAAAGTCAAAGTTCTGAACACCATTAACTTTAAAAAATCAATGCACTATAATCCTTTCGCTTATATCCGGAGTGAAAAGGATATTTTGAAACTCGTAAACACAATTATCTTAAACACCAAAGGAGAGGGACAGCAATCCGGTGAAGATTTCTGGGTGAAAGCCGAAAAGCTCTACTACACAGCCCTTATCGGATATATCTGGTATGAGTGCGTGGAGGAAGAACAGAATTTTACCACCCTGCTTGACATGATCAATGCCAGTGAAGCCAGGGAGGACGATGAGGAGTTTAAGAATCCTGTCGATTTGATGTTCGATGAGCTTGAGGAGAGAGAACCAGACCATTTCGCAGTAAAGCAGTACAAAAAGTACAAGCTGGCTGCGGGAAAGACAGCTAAGAGTATCTTGATTAGCTGTGGTGCAAGATTAGCACCATTTGACATTAAGGAGCTTCGTGATCTGACAAGCTATGATGAACTGGAGCTTGATATGTTAGGGGACGAAAAGACAGCTTTGTTTGTCATTATCTCCGACACAGACGATACATTCAATTTCATCGTGTCAATCATGTATACACAGCTCTTTAACCTGCTCTGTGACAGGGCAGATGATGTGTATAACGGAAGGCTGCCGATTCATGTGCGCTGCTTATTAGACGAGTTTGCGAACATTGGGCAGATACCAAAGTTTGAGAAGCTGATAGCTACGATCCGTAGCCGGGAAATTTCAGCTTCTATTATTTTGCAGTCAAAGTCACAGCTTAAAGCGATTTATAAGGACAACGCTGATACCATAGAAGGCAACTGTGATACCACACTATTCCTCGGTGGGAAGGAAAAGACCACGCTCAAAGAGCTGGCAGAAGTTTTGGGTAAAGAAACCATTGACCTTTATAATACCTCGGACACGAGGGGTACGAGCCAGTCCTACGGTCTGAATTACCAAAAGACCGGAAAAGAGCTTATGAGTCAGGACGAGATTGCAGTCATGGATGGTGGCAAGTGCATCATGCAGCTTAGGGGAGTAAGACCATTCTTCTCCAATAAGTTTGATATAACAAAGCATAAGCAGTACCACTTGCTTTCTGACTATGACGAGAAGAATGCCTTAGACATCGAAAAATATGTAAAGAACCTGTACCATGCAAAGATCAGGAACAACGACACCGTTGATGAGGTGGAAGATGTCGGGGAAATCGCAGCATAAAACTGAATATGGAAAAAAAACGATATGCACAGATAATGCAGGACAAGTGTGCAAGTTTACTTGCAGACACGCAGAACTGCAATTATCTGTATATGGCGTTCAGCCACAGCGAAATGGAGCGATAGCGGAATTGAGCTGGCATATCGTAACACAACTTCTGGACAAAATGTCCAAAAGTGGAAACGGAGTTTTGAATGTACTTTAGGATAGAAAAAGCACCCGATACCGCAGTCGGCAAACTTGAAGGTATCGAATGCCCGTCAGGGTAATCCTAAAGGAATGCCCTGTCCTTATTTTATCACAGGACAGGGCATTTGACACGAAAAACTCTTTCAATCACAAATCAAATTTAAGGAAAGAAAGAGGTAAATAAAATGTCATTTTTTACAACAGCAGTAACAGGATTAAAGACCGTAGTAACAGCAATCGGAGCAGGTGTAGGTGTATGGGGTGTGATCAACCTTCTGGAAGGTTACGGTAACGACAATCCCGGAGCAAATGCTCATGTGCGGTAAAGTAACACAAAATTTTTGTAGACAGTAGCCCTCACTATTCCTAAAATTAAGAGTAAAATAAATAGATTTCTTAAGGTCTGTATGGTATAATATGATTATGAACAAATCGACAAATCGGAATAAAAAGGATGGTGCTGAAATGACCTATGCCGAGTATCAGGAATACATGAGAAATTTTTTTGAACAGTATTATCAGAAGCTTTCACAGGAAGAAATCCGTGTGACACTTCCTCTTGAGGAAGAGGAAAAAGAAATGTGGAGCGATGATGTGAACCCTAATGATGAATGGAAGAAATGGAAGCTGGTTCCGGCTATGATTTCGGATGGGGAAATCAAGAAATTGGAAAAAGAAATAGGAGTTGAACTGCCTCTTTCTTTGAAAGCATTTCTGACTGTTACCCATCACTGCTTTGATAATCCCATAGGACGTAATTCTGTAGCTGAACATTTTCAAGGAGTGAAAAACGCATGGAATCCTGTCCTTGTTAGATGTGGCTATTTGCCTTTCGCATGGGATGAAGATGGCTACTTTATCCGTTGTATTCGACTGGAAAAAATGCCGGAAGAAGAGAAATGCGGAATTTACCAGATTGACCACGAAGTATTGTTTGATTTTGACGAAGACATGGTGACACCAGAAGAAATAGACCAGCGCATGGTGTTCATTTCCGAGAATCTGCTTACATATCTTGATGAGATACTTCATGATAGGGATTGTGATTCTCTGCGAAAGGCTTCTCAAAAAGAGGTTCTTAGGGTGTTGAAAGAAGAATGTGGGTTACAGAATTATGATGAATTATCGGACAAAATAGATGATGACGAAGAATTTGATAAAATAATAACTGCGCTGAAACCGATTCAGAAGCAGTATTCCATTTCAGATGATGATTTGGAGGAAATCTTGTGGAGCATGGAATATTCTACTGACTGGTGAGAAAGGCTCACATAAAATGTAGTGGAACACTTGTAGTAGATGGATATGCAGAACCGCCTACAAAAGAAGAATTTGAAATCGATAGCTGGATACCTGTTATTGAATCGGTTAAAGATTGGGAAAAATTTGGACTATAGACACAAGTACCGTTTCCAGTTTGTCGAGCAGATAGCAAATCCAGCCGAGCCAGTCAACGGCAAGTGAATGGGCTTCGCCCACCGTTGACAGCCCCGCCCGTCTTTGCTGATAAGCAGCCAAGAGGACGATAGCCTAAAGTGCTACCGCCCTCTTTTATTATTTACAACTGAATATCCCGTCGCACCGCAGCGGCACATGAAGCAGTAAATCCGAAAAAGAT